>ERZ779737.665-NODE-665-length-30949-cov-2.936298_pt1 | contig 30949 bp, 21 predicted proteins | sample MGYA00511889_ERZ779737 | MGnify/ENA primary metagenome ERZ779737 (study PRJEB29588, sample SAMEA2163575) | human gut metagenome | biome: human gut; feature: human-associated habitat; material: faeces | place: Denmark | collected 2008/2010 ... | reverse complement strand
TCCCAAAGGAATCATTGATCCTATTCCGTCCAGCGTATCCCACAGCCGCCCGAAACCGATACGGGTCAGGGCCGCATAGGAAAAAAAGCATATCAAACCGATAATCAGATCGGCGTTTTCCCTTTTCTGTGTTTTTATCAGATAAAAATAAAACAACAGAACCCAGAACAGAGTACAGACATACCATGACGGCGGATTATAACCGTGCTGCCAATAAAAGCCGCTGCCCGACAAGAAAAGGACTTCAGACAATATGCCGGCCGGCGATACTTCTTTTTCAAACAGGCAGCAGATCAAGGAACCGAACAGCAGCAACGGCCAGAAACGGATCAGCTTTTGTTTGATAAAAGCAATCGTATCCCCGGGGTACAGACGAAACAACAGGAAAAAACCGGACAAAATAAAGAAAAACTCGACGGACAGCCAAGCCTGGCTCTCATACCCCAAAGTATCGCCGATATGGTGATACACAATGGCCAGAGTAAAAATAACTCTTAAAAATTCAATACTTTTGAATTGAGGAATTTTTTCAGGATATAAAATCTTTCCGCCGGAAAAAACATTTATACAAAAACAAAAAAAGTAAAAAGACAGGCCGCTGATAATAGTCAGTTTCAGAAAATCAACTTTAAAACGGCTTTCCAGCGGAATTTCAAGCTTGGAAAAATCGCCTTGGACGGGAAAAAATCTTTCTTCCCTGCCGCTGAACTGAACGGCGTTAATTTTTGCATCGCCGGTAATATTCAGCCAAAAACCGACGATTTTTTTATCCGAAACGGGAAAAGAAATAAAACCGGCCTCGCCTTTTTCCTGATAAATTCTGAATATTCCTCGTTCATTTTCATATTTAAAGAGCGCTTCGACAGGTTTATCCGCATGAATATTAAACCAGGAACTGTATGTTATAAACCCGCCTTGAAAAATATATAAAACAAGCGCGGTCAGGAAAAAAGCCGTTGCCTTTGATTTCATGCCGAACACTCCGCCAGAACAGTTTCAGGCAAGAATATAAAGTTCGGCGAATGTTTTCAAGTTTTGAAATTTCCCGCAAAAAAAACGGGCGGAATTTTCCGCCCGTTTTCGTTAACAAACAGAATTAATAAAAACTACAATCACACGCTTCTATACGTTCTACGGCGCACATTAATTTTGTCTGTAACGTTTGATTAATCGTTTTGTTGCCCGAACAATTACAACGTTCCGCTTCCGTCGGCTGATAACAGTCGCCGGCAAGATTCAGATTTAAATTCCGGCAGGCGGCGGCGGAAGCCGTACATGACGACTTGACAGAACACCAATAGGGCAAAGAAGACGATGAACATTTCTTCGTGCATTTTCCCGACACACAGGCGTATCCGCTGGATACCGTGCAATCCGAATCAGACGAACAGGAATTACATGAAGCGCTGGCCGAACAACTGTTTGAACTGGAACACCAATATGGCGTCGCAGACGGACAGGTGTTGCATTTCGATCCGTTTGCGCAGGCCAGACAGTTGTTGTTGCCGTCGTTATACTGACCGGTTGAACATGTTCTCGTTAATTTCACACAATCTATTATCCCGCCGGTATCAAACGAAAACAGAGCGCTGTAACCGGACGCGCACCCTTCGCATTGTCCCGTAACCGTATTGCAGTTGCTGCAGTTGGCGACAGTACATTTTTTTTCATCGGGCACGCAGCAGGCGGACGTTGTGCCGTTCTGACAGGTTGTTCCCGACGGACAGATTACGCCGTCACAAGGCAGACGGCATTTTGTACCGTCATAGACTTGTCCCCTGGTGCACAATTCGCAGTCAGCCTGACCTTTAATGCACTGAATACGACAACCGCCTTTACCGTTACCGACATAATTCGTCGGACAGGTATCGCATTTTTCGCCATCAGCGCAGGCGACGCATTGTTTATTGGAACATTTTTGTCCTTTTTCGCAGTCAGACGAAGCCTTGCAGGAACCGTCATCAATTTTTGTTGCTCCCTGATTTGCTCCCAAAGCGCCGTTTTGCGAAGAAAAAGCTGATTTTCCGCGCCCCAGCTTAACAGCTTTGGCAACAACGAACGTTGCGGCATCATTAAATACCGTTTCGGCCGACCCGGTTGACGGCGTCAACAAGAAAGCGGCAAGGATTAAAAGACATTTCTTCATGATTATTTCCTCCCCTTTCCTTAGAAGTTACAGCATGTACCGTCGGTCAGCGTCTGGCCGTTCGGACATGTTGTCCGGCCGGCATAGCACTGATTTCCGATCATCGTGTAACCGGACGCGCATTTGGAACAGCTTGACGCACCGGAACAGCTGCTGCACCCGGTCGGACAAGCCATACATTTGCCCAGACTGTTTTTAAAATATCCGGATTTGCATGTATTGCATTTTCCCGTTGACGTATCGCAGGAAGAACACCCGGAATCACACGGTTTAATGCATTTTCCCGATGACAGCGTATATCCGGATTCACACGAGGAACAGCTGGAAGAAGAAGAACAGGTCGCACAGCCCGTCGGACATTCATGACACTTGTTGGCGGATTTATAATACCCGGAAAAACAAGTCGTACAGACAGAAGCGCTGGAACAGGCGGAACAGCCCGGCATGGCGCTGGAACAATACAGACAGCTGGAACCGCTGAGGTATTGTCCGGAAGTACAATTCGGAACAGAAACTCCGCCGCCGCCTCCGCCCCCGCCGCCGCAAATGCTTCTTTGATATTGCAGATATTGATGTTGTGCCACATTATTTGTCAGACTGTCAGCCAAAGGATCATCTACCAGCAAATCACAGCTGGACCATGCCCGCCCCGGCAGGCATAAGGAAAAGAGCATCAACAGAAAAGCCAGTTTTATTTTTTTCATAAGATTAACTCCGCACAATTGTTAAACACACAACTGGCGGAGCTGGGAGGTGGAAAACCGTATTTGCTCGGCTACAATGCTCTTTAGCCTATCAATAAAATGACAGAGCCTGGACATACAACAATGTATCCCAGCTCAATATGAGTTGAGATACAGCCATTTTTTATAGTCCGGCTGTCTACATCGGGACTAGCAAATATGGAAGGTTTCCACACCTTCAAGCCGACACCAGTCAAGCTCGTCTATCAGTATACTGAAAATTTTATTCATTGTAAACGCCTGTCATAATAACGTCACATACCCTCTTTCTTTTCATGGCGCGGCATGCTACTTTTGTTTGTTGTCCGTTCAACACAGGAAAGAAAAAATGATTTTGCTGCAACAGGTTTTATCCGCACAGGACATCAATGACACCGCCCGGCTGGCAAACGGCATCTGGCATGAACATTTTACCCCGATTATCGGGGAAAAACAGGTGAATTATATGCTGGACAGGTTTCAGTCCGCGCCGGCAATCGCCGAACAAATCAGGCAGGGATATTTGTACTTCGCCCTTATTCTGGATCACCGGCAGATCGGTTACGCCGCTTTTCGCATTGACGACGACGCTTTGTTTTTAAGCAAACTATATATTCAAAAGGAATTCCGCGGCCGCGGTTTTTCGCATGCCGTTATAACCTATGCGGAAAAATTGGCGCGCGAACAGGCAAAACCCGTTATCAGGCTGACCTGCAATAAAAATAATGTCTCTTCTTTGGCCGTATACAAAAAAATCGGATTTGAAATCGTCCGGGAAGAAAAGGCAGATATCGGCAGCGGATTTTTCATGGACGATTATATTTTGGAAAAACAGGTATAACCTATCTTTCCGGCGATCCGCGGCGTAACACGGCCGGAACGGTATTTCCGCGCATAAAAGCAACAACCGTTCTGCGGCATTCCTTCATTTCTTTTTCCAAAGAAGCCATTCGGCCGGCGGATTCTTTTTGTGCCGCCTCTCCTTTACTTCTTTTAAAGGCGGCTTTTTCTTTTGACAATTCAGGCAGACAGAGAAACATATCCTGTGCGGCTTTTGCCGCATGCGCCCGGCGCAAAGCGTCCCGGACTTCTTCAGGTTGCGAAACAACGGCCCGCTTTTGTTCGGCCGGCGTTTTTTCAAAAAAAGCCTTTTTATCCTTTAATCCCAACGCCTTTGATACTTTTTCGCCGCAGCGATAGTATACCGAACCGATCGCTTCGGTTAGCGAATTAAGATGCGCCGAAGAGATATACAGATCCGAAACAGGGATTTTTTCCAACGTCGGATCTTTGCGTCCGTTTGCCTCAAAAGCCAAAGAAAGAGCTTCTTTCGTCGGACGCGTCACGGCGCATGCTTTTTCCGTCGCCAGAAAATCCGGATCAATCATATAATCCGCCCCGATGTCTTTAATCACCTGCCGCGGCGTTAAACTTTGACGCTGTCCGGGTTTTGTATAACGCCCGACCGTTTTGCCTTTTTCCAGACAATCGGCCAATTCCCGCATGGCCTGTTTTCCCATATAGTTATTTTCGTAACTCCGCCGGATATTGTTTTGTTCGTACCAGCCTTTAAAAATAACTGTTTTGGCTTTATCGGTTCCGTCCGTTAATTTTTGCTTTTTCTTATTAAAAAAGTAAAAATTATAAATCTCGGGCACAGCGTCGCAAAAGGCCTGAAACGGTTTCTGATCACCGATACCGGCCCATTCAAAACAAGCCGTCAGTGCCGCGGTCTGCGCATCGGCTTCTTTAGCCCGATCAAGCATAATCTGGCTTTGAATATCCAAATCATTCCGTTCATATTTGCTGCAGCCGTTTTGATGCTGGTACATATGGCGGGCTTCGTGCACCAGTGTGGAAAACAATTTATTGTTCGGCGCGGTTTTTGACAGCACAATTCGGTTGGACTTCGGCATAAAAGCACCCCACCCCGAAATACTGTCCAAAGAAACAACCGTTTTCTGTTCGGCCATTTCGGCCAAAGCCTTCTGCCCCGTCGGGATCTTTTTCAGTTTATTAAGAATTATTGTCAGCTTGCGCTTTTCCGCCGCGTCCGTAAATTCGACGTTTACACCGTTAACAACGGCCGTCTGCACTTCAACCGTAAAAGGATCGTCCGCCATGCAACAACTTCCTATCTGGAAAAATGTTTATTTTTCATCTGAGCTAAAACACTGACCGCCTGGTTAGAGCGTTCTTTCGCGCGGTTTTCTTCGCGCACGGCCTGCAAAACAACCATGGAATGCGCCTGCGCCCGATAGGTGCCGTTTTTGACTTCGCGTTTTTCAACAGGCAGTTTTTCCACCCCCAAATGCGCCGTGTCAAAAGCGACTTCCCACTTTTGCCCGTTCGGCGCGGGCGGCATTTTAAAATCAACGTCGCCGTTGTGCGCGTTCATAATCACCATAAAATCATCGTCGGCCGGTTTGCCGTCTTTCTTTGTTTTCTCACCGGCCAGAACATATGACAGCGTTTTGGCATAAGGCGCCCAGTCCGCCCCCGTCATTTCCTGCCCGTCGGGACGAACCCAGGTAATATCCTTTGTTCCTTTGTCATCAACGGGCTGACCGTCAAAATAAGACACGTTGGCCAGCACCGGGTGATCGCGCCGCAGCTTTGTGATGAAGCCGATCATTTCGGCGGATTTAACGTCACGATCCGTAATTTTATCCCAGTTCACCCAGCTGGTTTCATTGTCCTGGCAATACGGGTTGTTGTTCCCGCCCTGCGAACGGTTGAATTCGTCGCCGGCCAGACGCATCGGCACGCCGGCCGCCATTAACAAAGTGGCTTCCAAATTACGCACCATTTTATTGCGGAATTCGTCCAACCCTTCGTCGCGGTAGCCTTCATGTCCCCAGTTGCGTCCGAAATTCTGATTCGCCCCGTCCGTATTGTTCCACGGATTGGCTTCGTTATGCTTTTGATCGTAAGACCACAAATCTTTTGCCGTAAAGCCGTCATGCGCCGTGACAAAGTTCACGGACGGCGATTTGTTCGTCCCTTCGTTGCGCAAATCGTCCGAAGCGGTCATACGCTGCGCCATTTTGGCGGCAAAACCTTCATTCCCGCACCAGAACCGCCGCGTATCATCGCGGAAACGGTCGTTCCACTGCATCCAGTTTTTCTGGAAATTTCCGACCTGATAACCGCCAGCGCCGCAGTCCCACGGTTCGGCAATCAATTTGCATTTTGACAAGACGGGATCGTTTTTCAACGCTTCGTAAAACGGGTGGTTTTTATCAAAATCACGATTGGCGGGATCGCCTTCTTTTCCGCGGCCCATAACCGTCGCCAAATCAAAACGGAATCCGTCGACGCCCATTTCTTCCGCCCAATAGCGCAAAGAATCGATCGCCAAACGGCGCGCCATCGGCTTTGTCATGTCCAAAGCGTTGCCGCAGCCCGTTTCATTGCGGTATTCGGATTTATCGTTCGGGTTGTGCACAAAATAATAAGCGCTGTCAATTCCCTTCAATCCCAGCATCTGCGTATGCGCGTCGCCTTCGCCGACATGGTTGTAAACAACGTCCATAATCACTTCTTTGCCCGCGGCATGATAGGCATTCACCATTTTTTTAAACGCCACCGGATCACCGTAATCGGGGTGCGGTGCGAAATAAGCGATCGGTTCATATCCCCAGAAATTGGACAACCCTTTGTCGGCGACGCCTTTATCCGTCGCAAACGCCTGTACGGGCAGCAGTTCGACCGAAGAAATCCCCTGTTCGTCAATGTATTTCATGACTTCGGGATTCGCCATGCCGGCAAATTTTCCTTTGTCCGCCGCCGGAACGTCCGGGTGCTTCATCGTAAATCCTTTGGCATGCGTTTCGTAAACGACCGTCTGTTCCCAGGGAACGTTCGGGCGTTCCACCGTCCCGACGGCTTTTAATACCGCGGGATCCTGAATAATGGCTTTCGGCGCGATTTTGCCCGTGTCAACCGTATTTTTGGACTTCGGATTCCCCGGATCGGACGCCAGATAATCATCGCTCCATTCAAATTCGCGGTCCAGCTGGCGCGCGTACGGATCAATCAGCAACTTGTTCGGATTAAAACGCATACCGCGGTCGGGATCATACGGCCCGTCGACACGGTATCCGTAACGCATTCCCGGTTTTGCGTCGGGCAGATAACCGGACCAGACGCCGTCTTCGGACCGGTGCGGCAATTCTATGCGCGTTTCGTTGTCGTTTTCATCAAACAGGCAAAGTTCAACCTTTGTCGCATTTTCGGAAAACAACGCGAAATTAACGCCTTTGCCGTCATAAGTCGCCCCCAGCTTTTCCGTACTTCCGGGAAGAATTTTGTTTTCTGCCATAAAATAATCCTTTCAGCAAAACCGCGGGAATCGGTCGTCCTGCGGAAAACTTTAGACACATTTTAGCGAAAACGGATAAACCTTACAAGGATTTTTTCACTTTTTCTTAATAAAAAAGAAAGCCCGCCGTTTTCAAAAGGCGGGCTTTTTTCAGTTTAGTTTTGGTTGTGTTTTTTCCTGAACAACCGGTAGAAAAGTTTTGTTATTTCCACCAAAGCCAAAGGCAACAGTGAAAACAGCATAACGATTTCCCACTGTTTCGTGTTCAACATGACCAGACTGAAGAACGCTTCCAGCGACGGCAGACAAACGACAGCCGCCAGAATGGCGCCGGACAAAAACATGGCCAGGAATAAAAACCAGTTGACGCGCCCTTGTCTGGAAAAAACGGATTCCGTGTTGGAACGCTGGTTCAGCGCGTGGAACAGCTGAGAAATCGCCAAAACCAGAAATGCCATTGTCATGGCAACGGGATAATCCGCGGTTTTCAGGCCGTACCAGTAGGCCCCCAATGTTGCGATCGTAATAAATAAACCGTGCAGAATCACACGGATCACCAGACCGCGTTCAAACAGTGTGCCGGATTTAACAGGTTTATGACGCATGATGTTTTTACTGACCGGATCAACTCCCAAAGCCAACGCCGGCAAAGTATCCGTCGCCAAATTGATCAGCAGAATATGCACCGCCAAAATCGGCGCGTTCCAGTTGAACAGCGTCGCGATAAACAGCACCATGATTTCGGCGATATTGCCGGCCAGCAGGAACTGAATGACTTTTTGAATATTGCGGTAAACGCGTCGTCCTTCGCGGATCGCATATTCAATCGTGGTAAAGTTGTCGTCCAGCAAAATCATGTCGGAAGCGTCTTTTGCCACGTCCGTTCCCGCTTTGCCCATGGCAATCCCGATATCGGCCGCCTTTAACGCCGGAGAATCGTTTACCCCGTCGCCGGTCATGGCCGCGACTTCTTTATCGCGTTTCAGCGAATTGATAATCGCCAGTTTTTCTTTGGGCGACACACGCGCAAAAACCGTCGTCGTTTTGACGGCTTCGTCCAGTTCGGCCTCGCTCATCGCGTCAAATTCGTCCCCGGCAATCACCGTATTGCCTTCGCGGAAAATTCCCAGCTGTCTGGCAATCGCCATCGCCGTGACTTTGTGATCGCCCGTGATCATGACGACGCGGATACCGGCTTCATGACAGGTCTTAATCGCCGCAATAACTTCTTTTCTGGGCGGGTCGATCATGCCGACGACGCCCAAAAACGTCATGTCGAATTCAACGTTTTCATCGTCTTCTTCCGGTATGGAATCCAACTTGCGCTTGGCAAAGCCCAGAACACGCAGCGCCTGTTCCGACAAGTTCAGACAGGTTTTTAAAATCTGTTCCCTGTCCTGTTCCGTCATTTCGCGCACGCCGTCGTCCGTCTGAATATGCGTGCATAACGGCAGCATTTCATCAACGGCGCCTTTGGTATAAGCGATAATCTCGCCGTCAATTTCGTGAACGGTCGTCATGCGTTTTCTGTCCGAATCAAACGGCTGTTCAAATTGCTGAGGATATTTGTCTTCCAATTCTTCCTGTTCAACACCGAATTTCTGCGCCAGAAAGATCAAAGCTCCCTCCGTCGGATCGCCCAGGATTTCCCCCGGCGCGTCCGGATTCAGGCACGCTTTGTTGCACAAAGCGCCCGCATAAATCAAATCGCGGTACATTTTGGAATGACGATCTAAAGCGTCTTCGACGGACAAAGCGCCGTCTTTGGCAAAATCGCCATTGACGGCAATCTGCGTCACCGTCATTTTGTTTTGGGTCAAAGTCCCGGTTTTATCCGAACAAATTACCGTCGCGCTGCCCAGTGTTTCAACGGCGGGCAATTTGCGAACCAAAGCGTTTTTGCGCGCCATGCGCTGTACGCCCAGCGCCATAACGATTGTCGCCGTTGCGGGCAGACCTTCGGGAATAATGGAAATCGCCAAAGAAATCGCCGTCATCAGCAAAGGAATCAGCGGCCGTCCGTACAAAAATCCGATCCCGAAAATCAGGATACAGACAATAATTCCGACAATGCTGAGCGTTTTGCCGACAGAATTCAGCTTTCGTTTCAACGGCGTATCAAAGTCGTCCTGTTCTTCCAACAGATCGGCGATCTGGCCTACTTCGGTGCGCATGCCGGTTTCGACAACGACGCCGACGGCGTTGCCGTACATAACGATGGAAGACGTATACGCCATATTAATTCTGTCGCCCAGCGGCACTTCCTTATCGAAAACTTCTTCCGCGTCTTTTTCAACGGGAACGGATTCGCCGGTTAAAGAGGCTTCCTGAATTTTCAGATACGTCGAATCAATCAGGCGGATATCTGCGGGAACGATGCAGCCGTCTTCCAAAAAAACGACGTCGCCGGGTACCAGTTCGGTTGACGGAACGACGCTTTCTTCGCCCTGACGCATAACGCGCGCCATCGGTGCGCTCATCTGGCGCAGAGCTTCCAGCGCATTGGCGGCTTTTTTCTCCTGCACGATGCTGATCAGCGCATTAATAGCGACGATCACCAAAATAACGGCGGCTTCCGCCCATTCGTTTAAAAAAGCCGATAAACCCGCGGCGGCAATTAAAATCAAAACCATCGTATCGGTCAGTTGTTCCCACAGCATTTGCAGCAAACCGCGCTTTTCCGTTTCGCGCAATTCGTTCTTGCCGTACTTTTTCAGTCTTAAAGAGGCCTCGGCATCGCTCAATCCTTCCTCAGAGGTATTCAGTTCCTTGTACACTTCTTCCAAAGATTGAGTATACCAAGGCTTGCGTATATGACTGTCTTCCATAAAAAACTCCTTTTCTAACAGACAGAAAATAAAAAGCAGACACGACAAAACGCTTCACCCGTCATAAAACGGGTAAAGGGAAACGTCCTTTGATTTTCAGCTAAGTTCCGCGCAAAATAAATTACGCTGTTACAATCGCTGTCGCTGGTATCGCCGCCGCCGCTTGAATCGGTGTCGCCCATATCTTAACAGTGGTTACTTTCTTTACAATTAAACACTGTCTGTTATTAAAACAAAAAGATATTCCTTTTGTCAACAACATGTTTTCAAATCAATTTCATCATACGGGCGAACAATTCCCGGCGTCGCGGTTCACCCGCCGCCATATCGTCCGCATTTTTCCGCGCCGCCCGTATGTCGCAGCGCAAATCATGCAGCCCGCGCGCCAGTGTCTCTGCTCCGTCTTCAAAATGAACGCCCGACAAAATGACTTTTCCCCGACCGAACGCTTTCGTTATAACGGCCGCTTTGGGTTCCGGCAGATCGTAAACGGCCAAAACTTCGCCGTCCGTACCGTCAAAAAACGGCCCGCCGTGATATAACGCCGGATACGTTTCCCCGCCGCAAAACCGAATCTGAACGACTTTTGCCGAAAAAGACGTTAAAGCATACGGCAAAAGACCATACTCTTTATATAAAGTTCCGACGGCGCGCCCTTCGGCCAAATTCAGCCCGCACCCGTTTTCAATGCGCAAGGCGGGCACATCATGTTCAAAAACAATATCGCGGCAGGCATAATACGCCCCTGCGCAAATGCCGAAATAAACGCCGCCGTTTTGCACATAACCGCGAATATGATCGTTTCCTTCGCCCGCCAGCTTCCGCATGTACGGCGTTCCCGCACCGCCGCCCAGAAAGAAAGCTTTAACGTCCCGGTTTAAAACACCGTTTTTGATTTCGGCGGCGTCCGTAAAATCGACCGATATCCCTTTTTCCCGAAAATAAGACGCCAGCTCCCCGTAAAGAGAACTGACGTCCGCACAGCCGTAATCCCTGTAAATTAAGATTTTTGAACGCATGTTTAACGACGGTTTTTCAAATACCATTCAACCGTTTTGACTATGCCCGTATCAAAATTTTCATCAGCTTTCCACCCCAGTTCCGTTTCCAGCTTTGTCGCGTCAATCGCATAACGGCGGTCATGGCCGGCGCGGTCTTTGACAAAAGTCACCAAATCGCGGTATCCGCCTTCTTTACGGGGGACTTCCCTGTCCAAAATAGCGCAGATCGCATCGACAATCTGCAGATTGTTACGCTCGTTGCGTCCGCCGATATTATATGTTTCGCCGGCGCGTCCCTTGTGATACACCAGATCAATCGCTTTACAGTGATCCAAAACATACAACCAGTCGCGGATATTTTTGCCGTCGCCGTAAATCGGAATGTTTTCACCGTTCAAACATTTGCGGATAATTGTCGGAATTAACTTTTCGCCGTGCTGTTTCGGCCCGTAGTTATTGGAACAGTTCGACGTCGTAACATTCATGCCGTACGTATGATAATAAGCGCGCACCAACAAATCCGAAGACGCTTTGGACGCGGAATAAGGGCTGTTCGGCGCATACGGCGTTGTTTCCGTAAACAATCCCGTTTCCCCCAGCGTGCCGTATACTTCATCGGTCGAGATATGATGAAACCGGCAGTTTTCATACCCTTTTTTACCCTGCCCCGGCGCGTCCAGCCAGTGTCTGCGCGCCGTTTCCAACAGCGTGAAAGTTCCCAAAACGTTTGTTTTGACAAAGATTTCCGGCCCTGAAATCGAATTATCGACATGGCTTTCGGCCGCAAAGTGAATTACGCCGCGGATATCATGTTCCGTAAAGATTTTTTCAACCAGATCTTTGTCCGTAATATCGCCCCTGATAAAAATATAATTCGGTTTTCCCTGTACTTCCGTCAAATTGCGTTCGTCCGCGGCATACGTCATCTTGTCCAGATTGACGATTGTCAAATCGGGGTGGGTTTCAAGAAAATAAGGAACAAAATTCGACCCGATAAAGCCGGCGCCGCCGGTAACTAAAATTTTTTCAGACATTTTTCTAAACTTTCCTGCCAATGGGGAACATCAATTCCCAGTGATTTAATTTTCGATTTGTTCAGTACGGCATAAAGCGGGCGCTTCGCCTTTGTCGGATACTGCGCGGATTCAATCGGATTAACCCGGCATTTTAATCCTGACAGCTTCATGATTTCATGCGCGAAATCATACCAGCTGCAAACGCCTTCGTTTGAATAATGGTATGTTTCCCGCGTGCCGTCTTTCAACTGTCCCAGCACATGAACGACAACGCCGGCAAGATCCGACGCGCATGTCGGCGTTCCGATCTGGTCATTCACAACGTTCAGAGTTTCCTTTTCAGCCCCCAGGCGCCGCATCGTCTTGACAAAGTTCCCCCCGAACGGGCTGTAAAGCCAAGACGTTCTGATAATCGCGCATGTCTGCGCGAGATCTTTTAAAATAATTTCGCCGTCACGTTTGGTTTGACCGTAAACACTGACGGGATTTGTTCTGTCCGTTTCTTTGTACGGCGTAAATCCGGTGCCGTCAAAAACGTAATCCGTCGAAATATGAATGATTTTCGCCCCCGTTTTTGCCAGATTCATAACGCCGGCCACATTAATGGCGTAACATTTTTCGGGTTCGTCTTCGGCCTTGTCAACAGCCGTATAGGCCGCGCAGTTAATAATGGCGTCCACATCGTTATCGGCGACGAAAGCTTTTACCGCCGCTTCGTCCGTAATATCCAGATCCGGCAGATCAACGCCGACGGCCTGCGGCAAAAGCGCTTTCAGCTCCATTCCCAGCTGTCCGTTCGCTCCCGTAATTAAAAGCATTCTTTCAACCTCGGTAAAATTTTGTCTTTTTCCGACAGACACGCGCTTTGAACCGGCACCTGCCAGTCAATATCCAGATCCGGATCGGCGCAATTTATGCCGCCTTCCGATTCTTTGCAATAAAAGTTATCACATTTATAAGCAAAAACGGCCGTCTTTGATAAAACCGAAAAGCCATGCGCAAACCCGCGCGGAATAAACAGCTGCAGATTATTGACGTCGCTGAGTTCAACGGCGACATGCCGCCCGAAAGTTTCAGAACCGGGCCGCAGATCAACGGCAACGTCCAAAACGGTTCCTTTCAGAACGCGTACCAACTTTGCTTGCGCATGTTCTCCTTTTTGAAAATGCAGCCCGCGGATAACGCCGAAAGACGATTTAGACTGATTATCCTGAACGAACTTGGCCGTAATACCGGCCTGGGCAAACACCTGTTCGTTGTAAGTTTCAAAAAAATATCCCCGGTCGTCGGTAAAAATCCGCGGTTCAAAAATCACGACCCCGTTAATTTTCGTTGGAATAAAAGGCATAACTAAAACTCCGGCGTAGAAATTTCACCTTCGGCCAGCTTTAGCAAATACCGGCCATACCCGGTTTTTGCCATGACCAATGCTTGTTCGCGCAGACTGTCGCGGGAAATAAACCCTTTGACAAAAGCGATTTCTTCCAGACAGGCGATCTTAATTCCTTTGCGTTTTTCAATCGCTTCGACATAAGAAGAAGCCTGGATCAAACTGTCGTGCGTCCCCGTGTCAAACCAATCGATATCCCGGCTTAACACATTGACCTTTAATTTTCCGCGGCGCAGATATTCTTTGTTAACGTCCGTGATTTCATATTCCCCGCGCGCGGAAGGCTTGAGATTTTCAGCAATACCAACAACATCGTTGTCATAAAAATACAGCCCCGGAACGGCATAATGCGATTTGGGTTTCTCCGGCTTTTCTTCAATGCTGACGGCATTAAAGTCTTTATCGAACTCAACAACGCCGTAACGTTCGGGATCCTGAACATAACAGCCGAAAACAACGGCGCCGTCCGTAATTTTCGCGGCGCTTTCCAACTGGCAGGTCAAAGCATGACCGTGAAAGATGTTGTCCCCCAACACCAGCGCCGCCGTATCCGCGCCGATAAAATCCGCCCCGATGACAAAAGCCTGAGCCAAACCGTTGGGAACGGGCTGTTCCGCATAAGAAATATTCATTCCCAGATGAGAACCGTCTTTGAACAAACGTTTAAATCCCGGCAGATCGTCAGGCGTGGAAATAATCAAAACGTCCCTGATGCCGGCGCGCATCAGCAAAGACATCGGATAATAAATCATCGGCTTGTCATAAACGGGAATCATCTGCTTTGACAAAGCGACCGTCGCCGGATACAGACGCGTTCCCGATCCGCCTGCCAAAATAATGCCTTTCATGCAACATTCTCCTTAAAAAACAAATTTTTCTTACCCTATCATAAAGATGAAAAGAAAAAAAACCTTTTCTGCCGGATTTTTCAATACTTTCCTTTTCCCGCCTTTTTTTATACAATCGGCAATAAATTCGGACAATATTCCAAAAAATACCGCGGCACGACAGCGGCCCGCCCGCCATAAACAGACCGGAGAAAAGAAATATGCCTTTGCTGACAACAAATATATTCCTGCCCGAAAACGCCGAACTGCCCGCGCCGTCCAAAGGAAAAACGGCCTGCATCGGTTCGGGCCCCGCTTCTTTGGCCTGTGCGGCCGCCCTGCGGTTAAAAGGATACGACGTCGCCATATTTGAAGCTTTGCCCAAAGCCGGCGGATCGTTAACCTATTGCATACCCGAACATAAACTGACGCAGCGTATTGTCGACGAACAGATCGAACGATTGGAAAACGCCGGCATAAAAATCGTTCTCAATTCACCTTTTTGCACCGGTTTCAATGCCAAAAAGCTTGAAAAAATGGGATTTCAGGCCGTTTTTTTGGGATTAGGCCTGTGGGAAGATAAAAAAATCAATATCGGCGGCGCTGATTTGGACGGCGTGTTTAACGCGTCCAGCTTTCTGGCGCTGACAAAATTCAACGCTTTGACTCTGTCGGCGCAAGACACCGTTGTCATTGCCGGCAGCGATCGTTCCGCCGCGTGCTGTGCCGCCGTCAGCGTTTTAAAAGGCGCCGGAAACGTTTTTCTGATCGTCAAAGATCGTCCCGAAGAATGCACGGCGGATCCGGCGGATATTGCTTTTGCCCAGTCTTTGGGAATTTCCGTTCTGTACGGATTTGAAGCAAAAAAAATAATCGGCAAAGACGGCCGCGCGGCGAAATTCCGTGCCAGAATGCCCGACGGTTCCGGCGAAATAGAGCTGAGCGCGACAAAAGTCGTCTGTTCGTTCGGGCGCGGTTTTTCCAAACCGAACGCGGGGTGTTCCCTGATGTTGTCCAAAAACAAACTGATCGAGACTCGGGACTATGCCACTTTAAAGGTCGGGTACTTTTCCGGCGGCAGCGCCGTACGCGGGGAAAAAACGACGATTTCCCAATCTGTCGACGACGGGAAAAAAGCCGCGGAACAAATTGATTTTTATCTGAAAAACAAATAAAAATTACCGCTGTTTTCCCGGATTTTGAGTGTATTTTAACAGAAAAAGATTGTTTTGACAAATTTTTCTGCTATTCTGTCAATAGGACTCTTTTTTAAGCAGGTGATGTTATGGATTTACCGGGTTATATCAAAGATTTTCTGCAGATGAACTATTACATTCCGGCCGAAGAGCTGGCTTTGCCGTTTGATCAGATGCCGCCTTATCTGCGCGAACTGATTACGACGAAATGTATGGATCTGGCCGAAAACGGCGAAATGTCTCTTAAAAATGAACAGGAAATCCTTGATGAAACACGCAAACAGTTTCAGTCCGATATTGATTCCGATATTACGAAATCGCAGGATTCTCAGGTCAATAATTTTGTCGCTCATCACCAAAAACTGACAGAACTGGTCGCAGCGGCGGAAAAACATGAAAAGAATCTTTCCGATTTCAGCAAAACCGCCGTATTGTTGGCGGCCAAAAGAATGGCGTCCGACGAATATGCCGATACGCCCAAAACGCTGGATAACTTCCTGCAGGTCAAAGAGGAAATCGCAACCGAGCTGCAGGTAAAATACTTTACGGCCCGCTATTTTGAAACGCACGGTCTGAATCCCGAAAACGCGGATACTTTCCATGAAAAAACGCTGGAAGACATCGCCGTCATTTCCCAAATGGTTCAAAGCGGCCGGACAAACCAGATCGCCGCCCGTTTTAATCTGCCCGACACCAAAGAAGCGCAAGATGCAGCCAAAGGGGCGACTTTGTCCTTTGCAGGAGCGGAATTAAAGACTTTCGCAGACAAGGTGGAAAAGCGGATCAAAGATTCTCCGTTTGTCAAAAGCGTCAATAACCTTAACGATTCTTTTCAAAAGAAGTATCCTAAATCCTATATGGCGGCAAAGCTGATCGGCAACACGGCAGCCGCCGTTACGCTGGGTCCGGCATTTTCGGCGTATAAAGCCGTTGCCGGCATTAATGCCATGCGCAAGGATTTTGCAAAATTCAAAAATGAAAATCCGGATAAAAAAGGACGCTTCTGGAAATTTATCGCTTCAAAAGAAGGGCGCAAAAAATTACTGGAAGTCAGTCAGAATACCGTGCGCATTATTCCGGGCATGCGCGCCGTCGGCATTGCATTAAGTGCCGTTAAAAACTCCGCCAATTTAAAAGGAAGTCTGCAGGAACTGAAGAAAAACGGTTTCAATAAACGCACAATGACCCGCGTCGGCATTGCGGCCGCCGGGCTGCTGGCCGTTTCCGTAACGGCGGCATATGCGAACGATGAAGTCGCGGATATGGTTAACGATTGCATTTCCAACACATTCGGGTCTGTTCAGGACAGTGTCGAAAATGTCATGGATTCCCTGCAAAGCACGGCGCCGGCAATGGATATGCCCGATATGGCGGCCGATATTGATTTAAATGAAGCGACCTCCTCTTTAAACGATGTCGCCGCTGAACCAGTCATTAATGATCTGCCCGATCCGGTACAGGCTCCGGAAGTTGAAACGGAAGCGGCGGAAGTCGCTGAACCGCCCGTGCCCGAACAATCAACGGTAACGGCCCCTGAACCGCAAACAGCGGAAAATATTCAGACACAGGATCAGCCGACTGCCGTGGCAGATCTGATCGGCGGCAAAGAATATTCCACTTTCGGCGACAGAAATATGCTGGTTCAGTCTCCCGACGGATCCAACTCGATTTTATTCGGGGACGGAACTCAAAAAGTAACCTATCAATTTTCTGAAGGAAAAATCAGTATTTCCGCGCAGGGCTTTTCAACCACTTCGTTAACGGAACAAGACGCGGCGACTTACAACGAGCTGTTAAATCAGGCGCAGACGAACGGATCCGCGCACCCGTCATTTGACGCTCAGCAGGCTTTCCATAAAATCAAGATTGCCGAAGCGATCAAAGCGCAGTACGCGGCTAACCCGACGCCGGAATTGGAACAACAGTTTGAAGCTTTATCCATGACACATCGTTTGGGTATGGATCGTCTGGATTTAGGAAAAATCACTGACAACCCTGCAGAACTAAATGTCATACCTGACAGCACCATACAGGCTTCCGCTGCTGAATATCTGCAGCAAAACAATGACCGGGAATCCTTTACGGCAACGGCCGTCAACACACCGGCACAGGATCAAACAACGGTTTCCATCAATAACTTCAACTTACGCGACAGATCGGTCAGCGGCACGTTGCATCATGACAACGGGACGGAAACATTCGTCAACGTCAACAATTCCGCTGCGGAAATTTCACACAAAGACGGAGATTCTTTCCATAACGTAAGCGTCGGTAAAGACGGCAGCGTCGGATTACACGGCAGAATTGCCCGTGCGGCTGATCCGACCAAAGACGGCGTTACTATGACAGATTTTACTTATGATACGCATAAAAGATCTGTCGGCGCTGTTATTACGGATAATGATAGCGGCCGGGAGGTTTCCATTTCGCGCAATAAAGAAGGTGTAGAAATCAGTTCAGGCGATGGTATCAAAACCAATGTGTCCGTAACGCTTGGCAAAGACGGTATTAACATTCAAGGCAAGAACGGCCGGAAAGTTAATGTCGGGAAAGTCATCGGTTTTATCAAAGGATTAACCCGTTGATAAAAAACGGCGGGCGTTTTTCCTTTCGATCGTCACAAAGAGAAAAGAGCCTGAACGTTATTTCAACCGAAAAATCGTTTTGTGGAAAACTCTAATTCCAAAAATAAAAGAGCCTGTAAAAAAAACAGGCTTTTTTTATTCGGCGGATTAATGTAGACAAGAGTTGAAATAAGAATAAAAGCGCACTAACTTTAACGGAGTTAACAAAGGAAACAAAAGATGAATATCATCAGACGGGTTGAAAACGACGCTCTCGTTCTTGAATTATCGGGAAAACTCTACACTCCGACGGCTTCTTTGCTGCAAAAGGAAATTTTGACCTCTTTAAAAGAAACAAAAAATATCGTATTGGATTTCCGCAATGTCGAATTTCTGGCGTCTTCGGGGCTGATGGCTTTACTGACGGCGCAAAAAGCGGTTTCTCAGGCCGAAGGAAAAATGGTGATCAAGAATGTCAATTATTCCGTAATGAACGTTTTGACAATTACTGGTTTTGCCTCTTTTCTGACAATTGAGTAAGAATGAAAAAAAAGCTTCAAAAATGGTTGCTGCTGTTTTTTTTAATTTCTTTTTGCGCGACGTCCGCTTTGACGTATGTTGCCCAAACGAAATTAGCGGAACGAACGGCCGTTTTGACGATCAGAGCCAGAATCAATTACCTGCGTTATCAGATTGACGAACACGAAAAAAGCGTTGAGTCTTTATCAAAAAAAATCAAACAAATCCTGAAAGAAAAAGCCACTAATCTGATTGTTAATTTAAAAAGCAATCCCGGTCTGGCTCAAGACGCCGCTTTTTTAAACACCTGGAGAAAGAACAACGAACTGGCGGATCTGCAAATTATCTCTCCGGATCCTTCAGAATCTTTTCTTTTTTCGGAAACGCCCTCAAATTTGCCGCGGCAGGATTATACTCATTTGTTTTCACAGGGGCCTTTATTCCTGACAGAAGAACCCTGCGACAATAAAAACGGCCGGGAATTAAACGCTTTTGCAAAATGGGGGCCGGATAACCGTTTTGTCCGAATTTCTTTTTCCTGTAAAAAATACGAAACTTTTATGGAAGACCTTTCAATTGAAAAGCTTTCCGAAAATATACAGCTGGATAACTACGGTTCCGGATCAATGGTTATTGCCCGCAACGGCAAATTAATCAGCGACAGCAATATGGGGTTAACAAAACAGGATATACGTGATACCGGCATTTTATACAAAATATACAAAGATGATGAATTCCACCGTATATGGAATAAAAAAAGCGGCATATTCCACGCGAAAGTAAACGGGGAAAAGACTTTTTTCTATTATCAGCCCTACAGAAACTACATGTTTTTGGGAATTTATTTTGAAAAAGACCTTTACAGAAACAGAAATAAAGTTCTGTTGTTTAACATTACGTTTCTTTTGGTTTTATTTTTGATTGTCTATCTGCTGATGGCTGCCGTTCTGGACCGAATGGTTATTTCGGGGATCAAAAAAATAAACGCTTCCCTGAAAAAAATCACACAGGGAAATCTGAACGAAAAAGTCAATGTAACGACAAATGACGAATTTATTTCTTTGTCGGACAGCATTAACTCGATGGTTGCCGGATTGCAAAAAGCCCATCAGGACTCTTTGCTTCGGATTAACAATGAACTTCGCCTGGCTTATCAAATTCAGACATCGCAACAGCCGGCGGCTTTTCCGGCTTTTCCTGATCAAAACAAAATAGATTTATTCGCTCTGTCCCGCCCCGCTAAAGAAGTCAGCGGAGATTTTTATGACTTTTTTCTGCTGGACAACGATCCGTCCCGTCTGGTTTTTACCATTGCCGACGTTTCGGGAAAAGGAATCCCCGCCGCTCTGTTTGTCATGACAACCAGAGCTTTGTTAAAAAATCTGGCAAACATGGGGTATTCTCCCGCCGAAATATTCACCCGCATTAATCGCCAACTACACGAAGACAATAAAATCAATATGTTTGTAACGGCTTTTATGGGGATTTTAAATCTTGATGACGGAAAATTGACTTATGTCAATGCGGGACACATGCCGCCATACCTGTGCCGTCAAAACGGGTTATTCCAACAGTTGGATATTTCTCCGGAATTTGTTTTGGGCGCTATTGATCATGATTATCGGCAGCATGAAATTCAGCTGAATTACAACGACACTTTATTTTTGTATACAGACGGAATTACCGAAGCCGAAAATCCTGATTATACCCTGTTTTCACAGGACAGATTGAAAAAAGCGCTTAATACAAATCCGGCCGGTAATGTCAGAGATATCGTTTTAAACGTCAAAACCGCCGTCAGAGAATTTGAAGACGGCTGCGAACAGTCCGACGATTTTACGATGCTGGCCTTGCGTTATCTGAAAAACCGCCTGTATATTCCGGCCAAAATGGATCGGATTGACGACGCGCTGAATTTTATTGATTCCATGTTGTCAGATACGCGATCGCCTTACGGTGCCAACATTATTGTCGCTGTTGAAGAAATTTTCAGCAACATCGCCAAATATGCCTACCCCGGCCGCAAAGAAGGAGGATTTGTCGATATTGCCTGCGCAATCGGCGGAAATCCCACTTTTATCACAATCACCTTTACCGATTCGGGTATTCCTTTTAATCCGCTGGATCGTCCCGATCCCGATATTACCATTCCGCTGATGCAGCGCGAACCGGGAAAAATGGGGCTGTTCATGGTTAAACAGATGATGGATTCCGTTACATACGCCTATCAAAACGGACAGAATATCCTGACAATCCGAAAACAACTGTAAACGTACTGTTTTCGTTCTTGAATTTTTAACCTTTTTCAGGGTACAAAAAGAAAGCAATGAAAGCGAAAACATGACTGAATCTGATTTTAATTTCGGCCGGCTGAATCCCGAACAAAAACAAGCCGTTCAAACGACAGAAGGCCCGGTTTTGGTTCTTTCCGGCGCGGGAACGGGAAAAACAACCGTACTGACGGCCAGGTTGGCTTATATTGTGCAGACGGGCAGAGCTCTGCCGTTTCAGTGCCTGGCCGTAACATTTACAAACAAAGCCGCGGCGGAAATGCAGGAACGCCTGAACGCGATTATCGGAGAAGACAGCCGGTCTTTATGGTTGGGTACTTTTCACCGCATCGGATTGCGTATTCTGCGCAGCCACCCCGAAAAAGTCGGACTGTCCGCGGGATTTGGCATCTTGGACAGCTCGGATCAGGAACGTTTGCTGAAACAGATCATGGCGGATCAGCATATTGATTTAAAAGACAATCCGCCGCAAATGATCCTTAATCAGATTCAACGTTTAAAAGACCAGGGGTTAACGCCTGAAAAAGCCGATCAGTCGCCCATTCCCGCCGGACCGCTGGTCAAACGCCTGTACGGATTGTATCAGGACCGGCTGCAGGCGATGAACGCCGCGGATTTTGGCGATCTGCTGCTGTATTGTCTGGAATTGTTCAATCATCACCCCGAAATTTTAAGCGCTTTTCGCAAACAGTTTAAATACATTCTGGTTGACGAATATCAAGACACGAACGTCATTCAGTATTTATGGCTGCGCATGCTGGCCTGCGGTCACAATAACATCTGCTGCGTCGGCGACGACGATCAGTCGATTTATTCCTGGCGCGGGGCTGAAGTCGGCAATATCCTGCGCTTTGAGGAAGATTTCCCGAACGCCGCCCTGATCAGACTGGAAAGCAACTACCGTTCCACGGCGCATATCTTAGCCGGCGCGTCCGGTCTGATCGCGCATAATAAAAACCGGCTGGGCAAAACACTGCGCCCCGCCCTCGGTCGCGAAGAAATGACCGGAGAAAAGATCAATGTTTCCGGCGTCTGGAGCGGCGAAGACGAAGCGCGGAAAATCTGCGAACAAATCGAACGAGAACAAAGAAACGGCACGAAACTGTCCGATATAGCGGTTCTGGTGCGCGCCAGTTTTCAAATGCGCGCGATTGAAGACGCTTTGCTGCAGTACGGTATTTCCTACAAGGTCATCGGCGGCATGCGGTTTTACGAACGTGAAGAAATCCGCGATGCGACGGCTTATATCCGACTGCTGGTTCAACCGAAAGACGATATGGCTTTTATGCGTATTGTCAACAAACCGCGCCGCGGCGTCGGCGACACGGCTTTGCAGACAATTCGTCAAAAGGCAAAAGAAAATCACATTTCCATGTACGAAGCCGCAAAACAATTAATTCAGGAAAAGGCTCTGAAAGGAACCGCCAAGACAGGATTGGAACGTTTCTTTGCCCTGCATGATTCCTGGCGGCAAAAGGCGGAAGAAATCACGCCGGACGAAATGCTGCGCCAAATGCTGGAAGACAGCGGCTATATGGAAATGCGCCGTACGGAAAAAACGCCGGAAGCCGAAGGACGCATTGAAAACCTGCGCGAACTGATCGGCGAATTCAAAGGCAATTACGATACATTCGAACAATATCTGGAATACGTCAGTCTGGTGATGGACAACGACAATGCCGCCACGGTTGGCGATCATGTTTCCGTTATGACTCTGCATGCGGCCAAAGGACTGGAATTTGATGTTGTTTTCCTGCCCGGCTGGGAAGAAGAAATCTTTCCGAACAAAAAAGCGATGGACGAAGGAAATACCGAAGAAGAACGCCGTCTGGCCTATGTCGGCATTACGCGGGCCAAAAAGCGCGTTTATATTACCTTTGCGGGATCGCGCCGGATATTTAACCAATGGCAAAACAACCTGCCGTCCCGCTTTATCAATGAAATCCCTGCGGAACACGTCGAAATGACCAATCTTTCTTCCGGCGGCGGCTATGATTACGGCTACGGCGGTTGGAACGGCGGCGCTCAGAGTTATTTTTATAAAAAAGAAAAAAAAGCTTCTTATTTCGGCAATGCGCAAAAACCTGTTTTTCAAATCGGAACAGAGGTTTATCATAGCCGGTACGGATACGGAAAAGTCGTCGCGGCAGACCGTGACAACACACAGGTTTTGTTTGAAGACGGCAGTATGAAAAACATCAAGGCAGATTATTTGGAAATCGCATAATGGACACACAACCCGCAAGCAACTGGCAAATTTCTTTTATTTTAACCCCTGACGCCGTTCCTTTTTTTGAACGCGCGCTGGACGGGGACGACACGGCTCTGCTGGCTTCAGAAATCGAAACCGGATCGGACAAGGGCAAATGGCGGCTGGACGCCATTTTTCAGGATCGGCCGGACGAATCTTTGTTAAACGCGTCATTGTCTTTGGCGGCCGCGGCTGCCGGGATTTCTTTGCCGGCCTATCGGCTGACCGAACTGGCGCAAAGAGACTGGCTGAAAGAAAACCTGATCAGCTTCGCCCCCGTTTCCGTCGGACGGTATTACATTTACGGTTCGCACATTCAGGATCCGCCGCCGAAAACAAAACTGTCCTTAAAAATCGACGCGGCTACCGCTTTCGGCTCCGGCGAACATTTCACAACCAAAGGCTGTTTAATGGCCATGGAAGAAATATCTCGCTTCAAACGGCCGAAAAATATTCTGGATATGGGCTGCGGTTCGGGGATTTTAGGATTGGCGGCCGCGCTGACTTTCAGAACGAATGTCATGGCGGCGGATATTGATCCGGAATCTGTCCGCGTTACAAAAGAAAACGCCAAAATCAACCGCCTGTCACGCTATATTACGGCACGGGCCGGCAACGGATACAAACCGATGATTATCCGGTCCAAAGCGCCGTATGACCTTGTTTTTTCAAACATACTGGCCCGCCCGCTGACTTTGATGGCCAAAGACCTGGCGTCGGTTTTGGCGCCGGACGGACTGGCGGTTTTATCCGGTTTGCTTTGCAGACAGGAAGCCTGGGTCTTAGACGCCCACCGTCGCGTCGGGCTGCAATTAAAAAAACGTTACCGTCTGGAAGGCTGGAGCACACTGATCGTCGGACGATAAAATAAGGAAAAAAAGCCATGGATAAACTGACCGCGTTAAGAGAATGGATGCTGAAAAACGGTTTTTTCGGACTGTTGGTTCCGACCGCCGACGAATATCAGGGCGAATACGTTGCCCCGTCGGCCAGACGCCTGGAATGGCTGACCGGATTTTCAGGATCGGCCGGAGAAGCCGTCATTTTGCTGGACCGGGCTTTTTTATTTGTCGACGGCCGCTATACCCTTCAAGCGCAAAAAGAAACGGACAACCAGCAGATAACCGTTATCCAAACGCCGGACGCCCGTGCGGGAGACTGGTTGCTGGCCGCTTTGCCCGCCGGAGCCCGCATCGGATACGATTCCTGGCTGCACACGCCGAATGAAATCAAAAAAATGGCGGCAGCCTGCGCTAAAAACGGAGCGAAAATCGTTCCTCTGCCCTACAACCCGATTGACACGCTGTGGACGGACAAGCCCGTATCCGATACGGAACGCGCCGTTTTCCTGCCCGAACAGTACACAGGGCTGGACAGTACGGCCAAAATCGCCGAAATTACCTCAGCGCTCGGCATGGATCAGGACGACGCGCTGGTCTTTTCTTCGCCGGAATCAATCGCGTGGCTGCTAAATGTCCGCGGCCGGGATATTCCTTACGTCCCCATTGTTCAGTCTTTCGCAGTATTATATAAAAACGGAACCGTCGACTGGTTTGTCGATCCCGCTAAAATAACGGATTATCTGCGTTTGCAGCTCAGCACGCTGGTGGAAATCAAATCGCCTGAACTGCTGGGTGTTATTTTGGACGCGCTCGGCATACAAAAAGCGCGCGTACAGCTGGATATGGCTCTGTCCCCCGCATGGATTTACGAACGCCTGTCCGCCGCCGGCGCAACCGTTCACGCCAAAGAAGATCCCTGCCTGATCCGCAAAGCCTGTAAAAACATTACCGAACGCGACGGAGCAGTCAATGCCCATATCAAAGACGGCATTGCCATGTGCCGTTTCCTGCGCTGGTTTGATGAAGAAGCTCCCAAAGGCCGCCTGACGGAAATGGACGCGGTGCGCAAAATCGCCGAATTCCGTGCGGACAATCCGCTGTACCGCGGCGAAAGCTTTGCAACGATTGCGGCTTGCGGCAAAAACGCCGCCTATATTCATTATCACACGAACGAACAAAATAACGCGCCGATCAAAACGGACTCCATGTTTTTGATTGACACGGGGGCGCAGTATCTGGACGGAACGACGGACATTACGCGGACAATCGCCGTCGGCAACGTTTCCGCTTTGGAAAAAAAGCGTTATACGCAAGTTTTAAAGGGCCACATTGCCATAGCAACGATAGCTTTTCCCGAAGGAACAACGGGATCGCAACTGGACATTTTGGCGCGCCAGTTTTTATGGCGCGACGGAGTGGATTACGCCCACGGAACGGGACACGGCGTCGGCAGCTATCTGAGCGTGCATGAAGGTCCGCAGAGAATTGCCCGCGGTTCCAGCCGGATCGCCCTGATGCCCGGCATGCTGATTTCCAATGAGCCCGGTTATTACAAGGCTGACGCTTTCGGAATCCGCCTGGAAAATGTCGTTATGGTGGAACCGCTGCCGCCGACGGAAGGATCTGAAATTAAAACGCTGGGACTTTCAACGCTCAGCCTGGCACCGTTTGACAGACGCCTGATTGATAAAGCGCAGTTAACGCCGCGCGAAAAAGTCTGGCTGGACGGCTATCATGCCCGTATCCGCCGGATTATTTCGCCGCTGGTCGATCCGCAGACAGCCCAATGGCTGGCAGAAGCCTGTGCGCCGCTGTAGGAATTTTTCATGAGAGCTGGAATTACTTTTTTTGTTTCCGGTTGTATTTTAATCGTCTTCGGAACAACAATGATTATTCCGGGGATACTTGATTTTTCGGACGGGAATACCGCTTCGGCCCGTTCATTCTGGCAGGCTGCCGGCGTAACGTTTTTTTTCGGCGTTTTGTTTGTCGCGACTTTTTACGATAAATACGAAAAACTGACCGTCCGGGAAATGTATCTGACAACATCGCTGGTCTGGTTGCTGGTTTGTTCATTTTCAGCGCTGCCGTTTTTCTTTGCTCCCCGGCCTTTAAGTTATACGGATTCTTTTTTTGAAGCCATGTCCGGCCTGACCACCATGGGCGCGACGGTTATCCGGGATTTATCCGTTCAATCGCGAGGCATTTTATTATGGCGTGCCATGCTGCAATGGTTTGGCGGCGTCGGAATTATCGTTATTGCACTGGGGATTTTGCCGCTGCTCAGAATTGGCGGCATGCAGTTATACGCGACGGAATCTTCGGATAAATCCGACAAAACGCTGCCCAAGACATCGCAGGTCATCGGTACAATCATGATTGTTTACACAATTCTGACGGCTTTGTGCACATTGTTGTTGTATTTTTCGGAATTGGGCATTTTTGAAGCTCTGGCTTTCAGCATGGCGACAATTCCGACCGGCGGATTTGCCCCTAGAAATTCTTCGGCGATGGAATTATCCGTTCTGTCACAGTGGATTTTGATCGTCTTTATGTTCGTCAGCGGCATGCCTTTGCTGGTTTCATATTTCCTGTTCAAAAAAAACTGGCAGCATGTACGAAACGACATGCAGATCAGAACATACACCTGTTTCTTTTTATTCAGCGTTTTTATTTTATCACTTTACCTGGTTATAAAATGCGATATTTCTTTATTCGACAGCATACGATATGCGGCGTTTAATTTTATTTCAGTTGTCACTTCATCGGGATTTGTCAACAGCGATATTGAATCCTGGGGAAATTTTGCCGTTATGTTTTTTACATTTTTACTGCCGATCGGAGCGTGCAGCGGATCAACGTCCGGCGGAATTAAAGTATTCCGGTTCAATATTATGTATTTATCGTCAATGCAGTATCTGCGGCGCAAAATTCTGCCTCACGGCATATTCATTGCCAAATACAACGGTAAACCGCTGACAGAAGAAATTTCTTCCGGCGTATTTGTGTTCGTAGTGATTTTTTTATTGTCATTCTTAACTTCTGTTTTACTGTTGTCGTTAATCGGATTGGATTTTATCACGGCAATCAGCGCTTCATTGTCCAGCTTGGGTAATACGGGCGTAGCATTCGGCCCTGTCATCGGATCACAAGGCAGCTTTGCCAACCTGCCTGACTGTGTAAAATGGATTTTGTCCGGCAATATGATGCTGGGCCGTCTGGAATATATGACCGTTTTTGTACTGCTGCTGCCTTTGGCCTGGCGCAAAGAAAAGAAATCAATCAGCTCAACGGCGTTTTAACATCACCGGGACCGGACGCCGCAGCTGCAGAAGCGGCGGGCGGCGGAGGAATTATATTCTTGCGCCCCGGAAGTACTGCCGTTTTTGCATCGCTTCCCTCAATGACTTCTTCCCCCCATTTGGCAACCAGCTTTGTTTGCAATTCACGCAGATGAACGACACGGCGCTGATCGCTCATTTCCAGAAAACTTAAAACGACAGGCGGAATACAGCGATAGAAAATCCAGCCGACAGCGGCCGCCAGATAAATAATAATAAAAGAAACATGGCCTAAAAATAAATTAATAGCCCCGTCCAGCGTGTTGCTGCCGAACCACAGTTTGAACAGAAACGGCAGAGAACCGGCAAAGTTCAACCCGCCGACACACAACCATTTATACTTAAATTTTGCTTTTGAACTGGTATCTATAATCAACGCAATAAACGTCGGCAACATGCTGAGGAATAAAAAAACCACCGTTGGCAGCATTAAAAACAGCATTGGCAATAAAATCAGGAAAGACAATCCTGATGTCAGAAAAGAATCTTTCAACTTTTTTCTTTTTTTTCCGTTTTCCTTCATCGGGTTATCTCCGCAAAAACTGAGCCAACAGCAACAGGAACATTGTCAGTACGGCAATGCCGAAAGAAATAACGGCAGCGATCTGATGCCCCAGCATCAACCCTTCCTGTTCGCGTTTTTCCCTGTTACCGTCCAGAAATTCGATTTCTTCGGACAATTTGGCGTATTCTTTTTTAGCCTGCTCAAAATAACTCATATCCATCAGGCGTTCCTGTTTGTCGTCCAGAAACGTATAAATATCGGGCAAAGATCCTTTGCGGATAAACTTTGGCAGATTTTTTTCCAGCTGCTGACGTTTTTCCAAACTGTGATAACTGTTGATAATCGGTGACAGCAGCCCCCCGATCCAGCTGCAGAAAGCATACAGCTTTTCCGGTCCGAACGTCTGCTGCAAAGAAGCAAAAATATTCAACATTCCCTGAATTGAAACATTTTCCTTCGGCGAATTCAGCAAAGCAATCTGATCAGACAGTTTCATTCCAAACTTTACGGCAATAAAAGCTGCGATATGCCTGTCAATCGGTTCCGTTTTCGGGCCGGCTTTTTTAGCGACCTCTTCCAATGCAGGCATCAGATCTTTGATATCGTCCACATAATCTTTGATTACCAAAGGACTCTGGCAGGGCATTCCGTCGTTTAAATCATAGAGCAGCCGTTCTACCCCCATTCCCAGTTCGGGTTTTTGCAAAATAATCTGCATGCTTTTCACTTGCTGTTCGGCCACTCTGTCGCGATGAAATTCATGCCAGCTTTCCAAATACCCGGTGGCAACCAACCCGATTAAAACCTTAATCATTCTTTCGTCGGCCACATACGTCGCCATCATCTGTCCCAAAGCGTCCGGCATAAATGCACATTCACGCACCCGCAACGGCGCGGACGGATCCAGCAGCATACACGTTCTGGCGACAAAAAAATCGTCTTGTTTTTCTTTGGTTGAAAAACGCACCAAAGCCATATCGATTGATTTTTCAATCGCATTGGCCGTTTCCTTATCGTCAAACCCGCGGATCAGCCAAGTTTGCAGCTTTTCCGACCGAATTGCCTCTGCAGCCAGATCCCAGTTTTTGGAAAAAGCATACGCCAATGTCCGATAGGAAAAATATTCAACATTATTAAACAAAAACGGCCGCTGAGACGCCTTTATCGCTTTAGCCTGTACCGGCGTCAACCGCCGCCCGTCGGCCCACAACTGCGTGGAAGAAATATCCCAGCGCTGTGAAACATTGTCGGCCAACAACCCGCGCAGCAATTCAATCAATCCTAAAGACACCCGTTCTTCGCCGATCAGCGTCGCATACGACCCTTTGTAAATTTTCAATTCCAGCAATTCATCGGCAGACAAACTTTCAACCGGATTATATCCCAGCCCCAGACAAATCAACGCTGCGCCGAAAGCGTACAGATCGTCCGACGTCGTTCCGTCCCCCCGTCCGGCGGGGGAACACATGGAAGATTCAATCGTTTCAAATGTCGGCGGCTGGTCAAACCCCGGCGGCGAAGAAATGCAATCCCCCCAGACAACCTTTGTTTTTTCCGCGTCCAGATAAAATAAATTGTCCGGCCTGATTTCCCTGTGCGTCAACCCGCGCAAAGACAAATTATTAATCCCCATCAGCAGCGGCCGGATCCAGCGTGAAATTTTTTCCGCTTCTTCTTCGGGCAGAATTTTGTCATATGTTTTTGAATGAACGACGCGCCCGCCCAAAGGCATTTCATACAACAAAATCATCGTTTTGCGCCCGATCGGCTGCCACGGAGCCACCCCGGCGTCCACCAAAGGCAGTACACCTTCCATTTTCAATCCGGTTCTTGCCTTGATATGATCTTTTCTGACGGGTAATTCGGGTTTGCAGACCAAAGCGAAAATTTTATGATCCGGGGAAGAGATTTCTTCCGCCTGATACGCTTTGGCATTTGGCATATCCATTAAAGGCAAAGGCAGATCAGGGTATACCCTGAATTTACCTTTGACAACCGTGAACGCCCCTTTGCGCGACAAATAAGACCCAAACGGCGCACCTGACTGAACCTGCGTTTTTATTGTATTCTTTTCGGTCATCATTTCCTTCTGGCCATAAAAAAACAAAGGGGAAAAGCATTCTGCTTATCCCCCTATTTTACATGATTTGCATCAAATAAAAAGTTTTTTATTATTTTTCATACGGATCATAACGAACAATCGTGTCTTCGCGTTCCGGACTGGTTGAAATCATGCCGATTTTCACACCCAGCAGTTCTTCCAGTCTGGCAATATATTTTTTCGCGTTTTCCGGCAGTTTATCGTATTCCCGCACGCCGTAAGTCGACGATTTCCACCCCGGCAGCGTTTCATAAACCGGTTTTACGCCTGCCTGCGCGTTCATCTGCATCGGGTAATAATCCAGTTTCTGTCCGTTATATTCATATCCGACGCAGACTTTGATTTCATCAAACTGATCCAGAATATCCAACTTCATCACCGCCAGATTCTGCACGCCGTTGACAATAATCGCCTGACGCACCAACACTGCGTCAAACCAACCGCAGCGGCGCGGACGCCCGGTGACCGTCCCGAATTCGCGGCCGACTTCGCGGATACGATCGCCGTCTTCGTCGAACAATTCCGTCGGGAAAGGCCCTGATCCCACGCGCGTTGTATAAGCTTTGACAACACCGATCACTTTGTCGATATCTTTCATGCCGACGCCTGATCCGACAGCCGCCTGGCCAGCGATTGTATTTGAAGACGTCACAAACGGATACGTTCCGAAATCATTGTCCAGCATGGTTGCCTGCGCCCCTTCAAACAACAGGGTTTTACCGTTTTGAACCTGTTCGGACAAAACTTTCCACGCCGGCACGGCAAACGGCAAAATGAACCCGGCAATTTCATCAAGCTGACGCATCAAATCGGCTTTGTCGATTTCCGGTTGCCCCCAGCCTTTGCGTAAAGCATTATGAAACGACAGCAGCATATCCACTTTCTGCGGCAAAGTTTCCTTTTCGGCCAGATCGCCGACGCGAATTGCGCGGCGGGCGACTTTATCCTGATATGCCGGCCCGATCCCGCGCCCCGTCGTACCGATTTTTCCTTTTCCGGCAGCGGCTTCGCTCATCTGATCCAATTCGCGGTGCAGCGGCAGAATCAATGTCGCCTGATCCGAAATTTTTAAAATATCGGGCGTA
>ERZ779737.663-NODE-663-length-30980-cov-3.881326_pt1 | contig 30980 bp, 27 predicted proteins | sample MGYA00511889_ERZ779737 | MGnify/ENA primary metagenome ERZ779737 (study PRJEB29588, sample SAMEA2163575) | human gut metagenome | biome: human gut; feature: human-associated habitat; material: faeces | place: Denmark | collected 2008/2010 ... | reverse complement strand
TCCTTACCATGGAGATGCTCTACCTACTGAGCTACCCCAGCATTCGGGTGCCGCACCGAACGCGGACTTGTTACAGCGCACACTGCCAAGCGGGCGATGGGAATCGAACCCACGTATCAAGCTTGGAAGGCTAGTGTTCTACCATTGAACTACGCCCGCGCAAGGCAATACTTTATTATATCAAAAAATGTATAAAGACAAAAGCTTTTTGACGCAAAAGCCCCGGCCCGAAGCCGCGAAAAACGGCCCCCGTTCGGGAGCCTTTATATTATTATAGCAAAAAGTAAGCCCGCAAGCACGCCTTTTGCGCCGGATTTACGCAACAAATCCCGGCACGCGCCGCGCACCGGGAAGAAAAGGTGGGAGGCCGAGTCCCCTACAAGAGGCATACCCTAAAACGGGTTGTTGTGGCACTCCCATACTGCTAGTATAGCAGCCAAGTCTTAAAAATCAAGGCCCAAATTGATTTTTAACGCTTCTTCCTAAAAACCTCTTTTTTTGCTATAATAATTTTGTTCCAATCATTTTGACGTATACGGTGCGGTGGCCAAGTGGTAAGGCGTGAGTCTGCAAAACTCATATTCGCGGGTTCGATTCCCGCCCGCACCTTACAATTTATAAAACCGCGCTTAAACAGGCGCGGTTTTCGCTTTTTAAACGCAAAAAGCGCCTTTGTTCTTTTTCCGGCTGCAGAAAAAGAATTATATTGTAACACCGGAAACATACAGCCTAAAATAGATTAAGAACAACAACATCCCCTCTCTGTACATAAAAAAGCCGGGCCCCGCAAGGAGGTCCGGCTTTTCTGTTTTCCCGTAAGGATTAATCTTCTTCCGGCACTTCGGACAGGATAACGTCGCTGTCCTTGTCTTCCGGATAAGGAATCCCTCTGAATTTGTAGTTTACCCAGTTGCCCAGGTTGTCCATCAAAATATACGTAACCGGGGTCATCAGGAGCGTAACCAGCAGGGACAGCGCCTGCCCGCCGACGATAACCACCGCCAAGCTGCGGCGGGATTCGGCGCCTTCGCCATTGGAAATAAGCATCGGCACCACGCCCACAATCAGCGTAAGCGTCGTCATCAGAATAGGGCGCAAGCGGACGCGGTTCGCCTGCAGAATCGCGTTCGTGCGGCCGTAACCGCGGGCGCGCAGCTGGTCGGTATAATCGGTCTGCAAAATGGCGTTTTTACTGACTACGCCGATTAACATAAACAGACCGAGCAAGCTGAAAATGTTCAGCGTCTGCCCCGTGATGAGCAGGGAGAACACCGCAAACGGAATCGTCAGCGGCAGGGACACGATAATGGCCACCGGGTGCGAGTAGTTTTCAAACTGCGCGGCCAAAATCATATACTTGAACAGGAACGCGAGCACGAACGCAACCAGGAACGATTGGAACATACGGCCCATTTCTTTCGCGCTTCCGCTCATACCGCCGGAATACTCGCTGGACACGCCCAGGTTTTTATATTCCTGCTCAATAATAGCCATAGCGGTGCGGGTATCCAGTCCGTTTAAGTTGGAGCGTACGGTTACCTGGCGCTGGCGGTTGAAGCGGTCAATCTGACTGGGGCCGAGGCCTTCTTCAATGCTGGCCACGCTGTCCAGACGGACGATGGTGTCTTCCCCGTTGGTTTTGCCGGGCACCATCAGCGCGGAAACGGCTTCCTTCGTATCGCGGTACTCTTCGGCCACGCGTACGCGCACTTCGTATAAGTCGTCCCCTTCTTTATATTTGGAAATATCGTCTTCACCGCCCACCATCGTGCGCAGCGCGGAAGCGATGTCGGACACGTTCACACCCATATTATGGGCTTTCTCGCGGTTGATGACCACGCGGTATTCCGGCTTGGCCAGTTCTACGGATAAATCCGAGTCAATAAAACGCGGATCCTGTTTGAGCTTGGCCAAAATGGCGTTGCCGTATTCAATCAGCTTGTTGATGTCCGGCCCGCTGAGCAGGAATTCCACTTCTTTCTGGCCCGAAGACGGGCTTTCGCTCGCGATGAACGAGCTGGTTTTGAGCCCTTCGTATTTCTTGAGCATTTCGCGCGTTACGGTTAAGTAGTCGGACGTAGTCATCCCTTCGCGCTGGTCGCGCGCTTCCAGCTCAAAGCGCAGCTGGCCTTTGTTGCTGGGGCTGGAGTTGGCAAAACTGCTTTCGCCCACGCCGGCGGAAATCAGCACGTCCTTTACGTGCGGCATACGGCGCACGTCGCGCTCAATCTGCATCAGGATTTTCTGGGTGTCCGAATAGCTGGTGCCCACGGGGGCTTCCACGTTAATCTGGATTTTACCGCTGTCGTCCACCGGGAAGAATTCGCCGCCCACTTTTTGCATCATGGGCACAATCAAAAGCAAGCTGGCTACGGCCAGCGCCACCATGGTCTTGCGGTGGTGAATGGACCATTCCAGCATCGGGATATACCAATCCACCAGCTTTTTGTTAATGGCATCTACCATCAAATCCAGCTTGCTTTTGTGGTCTTCTGTTTTAAGCATTTTGGCGCAGAGCATAGGCGTCAGCGTCAAGGCCACGATACCGGAAAGCGCGATGGCGAACACCACCGTCATCCCGTAGCTGTTTACGATACGGCCTACGATGCCGCTCATATACGCCAGCGGCAGGAAGATAACCAGAATGGAGAGCGTGGTGGCCACGACGGTGGAGGTGATTTCTTTCGCTCCGTCCACGGCGGCCACTTTCGGCTTTTTGTCGTATTTCTCCATATGGCGGTAAATGTTTTCCAGCATAACGATGGCGTCGTCAATAACGATACCGACGGCCACCGTCAAACCCAAAAGCGTCATGGAGTCAATGGTAAAGCCCATCATATTCATAAAGATGAACGAGCCGATGATGGAAATGGGCATAGCCAAGAAGGCGATAAATGTGGAGCGCAGCGAACCCATAAAAATAAGCACCATCACGCCCGCCAGGAAACCGCCCAAAATCAAGTGTTCCAGCACGGTGTGCACGGACGCTTTGATGTTGCCGGACTGGTCCAGCATCAGGTTGATTTCAATATCTTGGGGAAGTGTGGGCTTAATAAGTTCCAGCTTTTCCTTTACGCCTTCAATAACGGACAGCGTGTTCGTACCGGACTGTTTTTTAACTTCCAGCGTAACGGCGCGTTTGCCGTTTAAGAATGTAGATTCGCGGTCGTACTCGCCCGAGTCTTCGGCGTAGCCGATATCGGAAATTTTGATGGAGGTGCCTTTGCGGCTGGCCACGAAAATATCGTTAAACGACGGCACGTCCGGAATACGGCCCAAAATACGCAGACTGAATTCCTGATGCTGCTGTTCTACGCGGCCGCCCGGCATTTCCACGTTCTGTTTCTGGATGGCTTCTTTTACTTTGCTGATAGGAAGCCCCAGTGAATAGAGTTTGAACGGATTGACAATGATATGGATTTCGCGTTCGCGTCCGCCCACGATGTTAACCGAACCTACGCCGCGGATATTTTCAATATTTTCTTTAACCTGCTTTTTAGCTACTTCGGTCAGGTCAATGATGTCGCGGTCGCCGGACACTACTACGTTGAGCACCGGCATGGCGTCCATATCCAGCTTCAAAATAACGGGGGCGTCGGTTCCGTCGGGCAGGTCGTTTTTAACCAAGTCCACTTTGTCGCGTACTTCCTGCGCGGCGACGTCGCCGTCTTTTTCCAGGTCAAACTTAATAACTACCAGAGACGTGCCTTCCATACTCTGGGATTTCAGCTCGTCAATACCTTCAATCTGGTTGACGGATTCTTCAATGACTTTGCTGACGGAGGTTTCCATTTCCTCCGGGCTGGCGCCGGCCAGCGTGGTCTGCACCAGCACGTACGGCACTTCCACGTTGGGGTACATACCTACGCCCATGCTGCTGTAGGACATCAACCCCACGATGATAAGCGCCAAGCTGGCCATAATGGTCAGTACGGGCCGGTGGATGAAAAATGACGCGAATCCGCCCTTTGCGTTTTGCGCAGAGGGGGCGGAAGCCGTTGTCGTGTTCGTATTATTTTCCTGCATACCTGGCTTCCTTAATTAATCTCAATCTTGCTGCCGTCTTTTAGGCCGTACGCAAAACCCAGCACGTTCTGGCCCACGGAGAGGCCTTCGGTTACTTCCAGGTAATCGTTGTTTTCAAAACCGACGGTTACTTCCTGGCGGCGGGCCGTTTTACCGTCTTCGGACGGCATAAACACGTACGCCTGGCCTTTTTCATCGCGGTAAAGGCTGTTTTTGGCAATGGACACGGCGTTCTTCTTTTCGGATAAAATTACATCCACCTTAGCGAACATACCCGATTTAAGCAAACCTTTTTTGTTGTCGGCCCAGAATTCCACGGCCACGGCGCGGCTCATAGAATCCACCACCGGGCTGATGATTTGCAGTCTGGCTTCAAACTCTTTGCCGGGCAGCGCGTCCACGCGCAGGGTGGCCGGCTGGCCTTTGTAAATTTCGCCAATGTAGCGTTCCGGAATATCCACGGCCACGCGCACTTTTTCCTGGTTTACCACCAGCGCCACGGGGGTGGACACCGTTACGTTGGCGCCCGGATCCAAATACACGCGGCCTACTACGCCGGTAATGGTGGACGGAACCACCACGGGTTCATAAATCGCGCCCACTTCGTCGCGTTCAATTAAAGAAACGGTCTGGTTTTTCTTTACCGCATCCCCTTCGCGCAGCACGTTGCGCAGCAATTTGCCGTTTACGCGCGGATACAGGGTGGCTTCTTCCCAGGCTTTAACGCTGCCGGACATTAACAGCTGGTGTTTCAAATCCCGCAGCTGGACGGTTTCCTGCTTTACCACAAACACGTCCCGGGCGACGCCGTCCAGCGGGCCGCCGGCTTTGGGCTTAAAAATAACCCCTAATACCACCGCAGCCACTACTACGATGACTGCGTATCTGATTCTTCTTTTAGTTTTCTTTCTCATATAAATCTACCTCTACCCCTACGGCGAATTTCAAATCGGAGAGCGCAATCGCCCCGTCATACACGGCCTGCACGTATTGCAGGTCGGAATCGTTTACGTTGGAAATGGCGTCGTTTACTTCCAGCTGGCTCGTCAGCCCCGCGCGGTAGCGTTTCATCTGCGCGTTCAAGTTTTCGCGCGCCTGTTCCACCACTCCTTTGGTGGCTTCTACGCGGGCGCGGGCTTCTTCCAAATTCAGCCACGCTTCTTTTACCTGGATGCGCACGTTTTTCATTTTGTTCTGGTACGCGGCCACGCTCTGTTCGTAAGCCAGTTCTTTCTGCGCCACCTGCGAGCTGACCCGCATCCCTTCAAACAGCGGAATGCTCAGGCTGATCCCGGCGCTGGAAGACCAGTAATAGTCTTTTTTATGCTGCGGGAAACCGTTCTCCGTAACCCCGTTATACGTATAATCGGCGTTTAACGCGAGCACGGGCATATGGCCCGCTTTGGCGATATTGATGTTGTAATGCGCCGCATCCACCGCCAGTTTGGAGAGCATCAGCTCCGGCCGTTTTTCCATAGCCAGGCGGTACAGCTCGTCCAGGGAAGGCGTCTGGGGCAGTTTCAAATCCGCCGGGGACCAGGTAAGATAAATGTTGTCTTCCGGGTCGCGGTTTAAAATTTGGCGCAGGTATAGGTTGCCCAGTTCAAAATTCTTTTTGGCCTGGAGCACCAGCGGCTCAATATTTTCCACTTTCACTTTTTGGGTGAGCACGTCCAGATTGCTGACCAAACCCTGTTTGTATTTCGCCTGGGCTTCGCTTAAATGCTGTTTGGCGATGTCCAGGTATTCTTCCTGCACGCGGATAAGCGCGGCGGCGTAAATAATGTCGTAGCAGAAGCCCACCACCTGTTTGGTAACCAGGCTCTGCACGTGGCGCAGGTTATACAGCCCCGTTTCCGCGCCCACTTTGGCCGCGCGGGCCGTATTGCGGATTTGGCCGCCCGACCACAGCACGTAGGAACCGTTAAGCCCCGCAGTATAGGTATTGTTCTGGCCGATTTCCATCGTGCCCGAAGACATAACGATTTTGCTCTTTTTCAACGCCCGGTTGTACGAGCCGTCCAGCGACAAAGACGGATAGAAATACGAATTGGCCTCGGAAAGCTGGGCTTCGTAAATTTCTTTCGTCTTTTGCGCGTCAATGATTTGGTAGCTGTCCGACAGCGCCATGCGGATGGCGTCGGAAATGGTGATTTTTTCTCCCCCTACCTCTTCACGTTCGGCAAACAAACTGTTGGCCGATTTGTCCGGAGCAGCCCCCAGACACACGGGCGCATATGCTGCCATAAGCGCGAGTAACATCCATTTCTTCATATGCTTATTTCTTTTCCTTATAGTATTGTTTTATTCCCAGTAAAATGATTTTTACCAAACGCGCGAGCGTTTCTTTATTGTAAACGCCGCCTACGCGCGCACCCCGGCAGACGTGCTGGTTCAAATACGCGCTGAACATCAGCTCGGCCGACAGGCCGGACACCAGCTGCACCACGTCGTTTATGGAACCCGCGGGCAGCGTGCCTCTTTTTTCTTCGCCGGCAAGCACTTGGGCCAGCATTTCGTATGCGGTTTTGCCCTTTTTTTTCGGCGCAATCGTTTTAGGGTCCATATCCAGCGTATAGGAAATCATCTGAATGACGAACTTGGAATGAATCGGGTCCTTCATAAAAAAGTTCAGGTGCGAAAGCAGCCCTTCATACAGCACTTCTTCGGGCCCCTGCGCGCGCTGCTGCACTTTTTCCATTTGGCGTCTGAACACGGTTTCGTGGTCCTCAATAATGCTGGCGCACAGGTCCTCTTTATTTTTAAAGTAATAATAAAGAACGGGTTTGGTTACGTTTACCTTTTCGGCGATTTCGCGCATGGACACTTTGTCCAGGCCTTTTTCCGCCATCAGCGCAAAAGCCGCTTTTTTAATGGCGTCGCGCATACGGGTTTCACGTTCGGATTTATCGGTTTTTTCCAATTCGTTTTTTTTCATAAATAAGCTCTTTACCTACCGGTAGGTATATTTTACCAAAAAAAGAATACCCTTGCACGCTTCTTTTACAACCCCGCCTCACCGCTTTTTATTGCACCGGGCCGCGCGGGCACAAAAAAGCCCCGCTCGGCGGCGGGGCTTTGTAAACAGGCGGGATTAAAAAAGCAGCGTAAGCGTCCAGATAAAAAACGCGCCCGCCAGCGCGCCGGCACGAAGCCGAACAGCCACGCGCCCAGCGCCTTGCCCGCTGAAATACCGTACGCGCGCATCAGGCCGCGCGTCAAATACCCCAGCTGCAGGGCCAGCACCAACACAAGCGCCAGCGGAGCCAGCAGGCCCAGCCGGGCCGGCGGAAACGCCGCCGACACAAGCGCAAACGCAATCAGCAGCCCCTTAATAAATCCGGCCGAACCGACCAGGACAAACAGTTCCGCGGGAGAAGCTTTTACGCGGGAAAAATCCAAAAACAGCCCGCAGACGGACGCAATAAAATAGCCCGCCGTCAGCTCCGCCGCAAATACGAGCAACAGCTTTAATAACAGCGCCGGAACGGAAAGCCCGTCCCCGATGTTAAAAAACAGCACCCAGCCCAGCGCGGCGGCAAAATATCCCGCGCACGCCCGGGAGAAAGAACGCTCCTCCAGGAGCGACTGAAGCGCCCCCGCCGGGTCTTCCATATAATTAAAATAGGCTTTAAGCAATTTCATAAAGGCCCCTTAGTTTACCCACAGGTACGAAACGCTGGGAGTGGAAAGCGTCTGGAGCTGTTTGGCAAGCGTCTGGTTTTCCATCGTGGAGCCAAACGAGAAAATCAGCTCGCGCAGGCTGTCGGGCCGCTGGGTGATGATTTTCGGGTCTTTAAGGCCCGCCAGCTCCCCGGCCAGAAGGCGCGCTTCTTCTTCGCCGCCCAGTTTATCCACAAATCCCAGATTAAACGCACGCTGGCCCGTGAATACGCGGCCGTCGGTGTATTCGGTTAAATCTTCGGGTTTCACATTGGGGCGGCCGGCTTTCACCGCCGCAAAAAACTGCGTATACGTATCGTTGACCATATCCTGCAAAATGGCTTTTTCGGCGTCGGACATCGGGCGGAAAGCGGAGCCCATGTCTTTATATTTGCCGGAGGTAATCGGGGTGACTTTCACGCCGATTTTTTCAAACAGGCCTTCCACGTTGCTCGTTTGCATAATCACGCCGACGGAGCCCGTGATGGTGCCCGGTTCGGCCACGATTTTGTCGGCCGCCATGGCAATATAGAAACCGCCGCTTGCGGCCACGTCGCGGAACAGCGCCACCACTTTTTTATTTTCTTTGGCTTTTAAAATTTCGCTGTAAATGTTCTGCACGGAGGCCACGGTGCCGCCGGGAGAGTTGATGTCCAGCACGATGGCTTTGACGTTTTTGTTTTCGCCCGCTTCGCGGATTTTTTTAGCGATGGACGACGCGCCGGAAGGGCGCGAGAACGGGCCGGTGTTGTTGTCCTGCGCGATGACGCCGCGGATTTTAATCCACGCAATACCCGGCTTGCCGCCCGAGCGCGAAGAAAGCGCCGTCGCCAGTTTGGAGGCGGTTCCGTCTTCCGCTTCTTCGGAAACGGCCGGTTTGGCGGGCTCGCATTTCTCCACGGGTTTAACCGTCAGATAAATGCCGCACACGGAAGAAACGGCAAAAGTCAGCAATAAAAGAAAAGCCCACAATCCGCCGGAAGACGGGCGTTTAAACGCCGGCTTTTCTTCTTTTTTTTCTTCAACAGGCGGCAACAGAGCGGTTTTTTCGTTTTCCAGCAATTTTTTCTCCCAATCTTCTTTCGGAAGGCTGGTGTTGGTATCGGCCTGCCGGCCTTCTTGTTTGTTTTCGGACATAGCAGTATCCCCCGGGTCAAAAATGTTACTTAATTATACAAATTAAATTGCTAAAATATGAGCTGTTCCCGCTTGGCGGGCCGTTTGGCCGCCGCGCACGGGCCGGGAACGCATTTATGGTTACGGGAGGCGTTATGTTTAAAGGAGTATACACCGCGCTGGCCACGCCGATGGCCGCTGATGGAGCCGTGGATTATCCCTCGCTCGGGCGCTTGATTGACGCCCAGCTGGCGGCCGGGGTGGACGGGCTGGTGCTCCTGGGCACCACCGCCGAAGCCGCCACGCTGTCCGCCAAAGAAAAAAATGAAATTTTATATTTTTGCACCAAGCAAATCCAGGGCCGCGTCAAAATTATCATCGGCACCGGCACCAACTCCACCGCCTCCACTTTACAAAACACCCGCGAAGCCCTGGCCTTTAAGCCGGACGGCGTGCTGGTGGTTACCCCGTACTACAATAAACCCAACCCGGCCGGCCTGATTGAACATTATAAACAGGTGGCCGCGCTCGGCGCGCCGGTGGTGATGTACCATATCCCGGGCCGCACGGGCCTTAAAGTGCCCGGCGACGTATTGGGCCGTCTGCTGGCCGAAGTGCCGCAGATTGCCGGGATTAAAGAATCCGACTACGACATGGCGCACGTAACGGACACAGCCGTTAAATTCGGCAACCGCCTAAGCTATATCTGCGGCAACGACGATTTATTCCCGCAGTACCTGGCGATTAACGCCGCGGGCATCATCAGCGCGGCGGGCAACGTGTTTGCGCCCGCGTTCGTGCAGATTTATAAACTGTTTACCGGCGGGCAAACGCAAAAAGCGTTTGCGCTGTTTGCCAAACTTTATCCGCTTATCAAAGCGTGTTATTTGGAAACCAACCCCACTTGCGTGAAGTATATGCTTGAAAAAATCGGCTTCGGGTCGCAGACGGTGCGCCTGCCGCTGGGCGAAATTTCCGCCGAAAACAAACAGAAAATAGACCGGCTTTTAAACGCGGCCGACGCAAGCTTATTTATCCATTAAGGAGTACTTATGAAAACCGTAGGCATTATCGGAATCAACGGGATGGTCGGGCAGAATATGCTGGCCGAACTTAAAAAAATCAAAACCCCGTTTGAAATTAAAACATTTGGCCGAAACGACGAAATCACCCCGCTGGACATAGCCGTTCTGTGCACGGATAACCCCGTCAGCGCGGAGCTGGCGCCCAAAATTAAAGACCGCGTAAAATTTACGGTGGATATGTCGTCCGAATTCCGTATGACGCCCGGCGTGCCGCTCGTCATCCCGGAAATCAACGCCCGCGCCGTCACCAAAGATACGCCGCTTATCGCAAGCCCCAACTGCACCACCACGGGCCTGGTCATGAGCCTGGCGCCGCTGGCCCCGTACTATCATTTTACCGAAGCGTTTTTCTGCTCCTACCAGGCCATCAGCGGCGGCGGCAAAAAACTGCTGGACGATTTTCACACCCCCGGCTCTTATTACGAAAACAACTGCGTGCCGCTTATCGGCTCCGTGCAGGAAAACGGCCACACGAGCGAAGAATTAAAAGGCCTGTACGAAACGCGCAAAATTATGGAGCTGCCGGACATTAAAGTCTATTGCCACACGGTGCGCGTGGCGGTGGAAAATTCCCATTCGCTGGGCGTTACGCTTAAAGCCAAGGAAAATTTTGATTTGGAACAAGTCAAAAAACTGTGGAACGCTTTTCCGAACCTGCAGTACAGCGAAAAAGTCATCACGCCCAAAGAAGCCAGCGGCCGGGAAACCACTTTCATCTGCCGCCTGCGCCAGGACGTGGAGGAACCCAACGTCATCCATTATTTCGTTACGTTTGACAACCTGTTAAAAGGCGCGGCGATGAACGGCCGCCAGATTGTGGAACTGCTGCTGGAGCGGTTTGTATGAAAAAAGTATTTATCAACGGAGCAGAAGGCAAAATGGGCAAAGCCGTCGCCCGCATTATTGAAACGCGGCCGGAACTGGGGCTTTGCGTCGCCGTCAAGCGCGAAAACGGGCAGGCCGTATTAGGGGATTTTGACGTAGTGATTGACTTCTCCTCCCCCCAGGGCGCGCAGGAAGCGTTTGCCATGGCGCGCAAACACCGCCGGCCGTTTTTAACGGGCACGACCAATTTGTCCGAAACGTTCCTCTTCCAAATGCAGGAAGAAGAAAAAATTCCCGTTTTTTATGCGCCCAACGTCAGCCTGAGCGTATATTTTTTCACCGAACTCGTGCGTCAGGCGGCCAGAATGTACCCGGGGTACGATTTTAAACTGCACGAGATTCACCACGTACACAAAAAAGACGCTCCCAGCGGCACCGCCAAAAAACTGGCCGACGCCATGAACCTGCCCTATCCGCAGGTAACGTATGAGCGCACCGGCGAAGTGGTGGGCACCCACACCGCCGCATTCGCGTCCCCTTTTGATGAAATCACCCTCACGCATGAAGCAAAAAACCGCGACCTGTTCGCCGATTCGGCGGTGCACATCGCGCTGTGGCTGATGAAGCGCGAGAGCGGTTTTTACACCATGTCGGATTATGCTAAGTTCAAACTGAAGGAAAAGAAAAAATGAAAATTCACTTTGTAGGTATTGGAGGCGTGGGCATGAGCGCGCTGGCGCAGCTGCACGCCATGGGCGCAGACTCGGTTACCGGGTCGGACCGTCTGATCAGCAAAGGCTATACGGATATGGCCTTGTGGGAGTATTTAAAAAAGCTGAACATCCAGCTTTACCCCCAGGACGGCAGCGGCATTGACCACCGGACGGAGTTAGTCGTGCTCTCTTCCGCCATTGAAGAAGACAACCCGGAACTGCTAAAAGCCAAGGCGCTGGGCATTCCCACCATGCACCGCTCGGAACTCCTGGCCAAACACGTGGCCGAACACCGCACGATTGCCGTTTCCGGCACCAGCGGCAAAAGCACCACCACCGCGATGGTGTATGACATCCTGGCGTTTGCCGGGCTGAGCCCGTCCGTCATTACGGGCGCGGCCATACTGTCCCTGCAGCGCGAACAGGGCGTATTCGGCAACGTTTACAAAGGCGAGTCAGACATTTTGGTTATTGAGGCCGACGAAAGCGACGGCTCCATCGTCAAATACCGCCCGCATTTGGGGCTGTGCTTAAACCTGCAAAAAGACCATAAGGAAATTGATATTTTGCAGGGTTATTTTAAAGAATTTATTTCGCACTGCAAAACCGCCATCATCAACGCGGAAGAAGAAAACCTGCGCGTGCTCGCGCCGCAGGCCAAGACGTTCGGCCTGTCGCTGGGTGACGTACACCCGACGGAAATTAAAGTGGACGGTTTCGGGTCCGACTTTACCATCCAGGGCCAGCCCTTCCGCCTGCACATCCCCGGCCTGCATAATGTGTGCAACGCCGTGGCCGCCGTTTCCGCCGCCCTGCAGATGGGCGTGGATTTGGATACCTGCGCCAAAGCGCTTAACAAATTCCAGGGCATCGCGCGCCGCTTTGCCAGCGTGGGCAGTTACGATAAAATTGAAGTCGTTGACGATTTCGCCCATAACCCGCACAAACTGGGTGCGACTATTGCCGCCGCCCATCTGCGCGGCAAACGCGTGCTGGCTTTTTACCAGCCGCATGCCTTCACCTCCGTTAAAATGCTGGCGCCGGAATTTGTGGACAGCTTCGCCAAGCACATCGGCCCCGAAGACCATTTATGGCTGACGGAAGTGTATTATCCGGGCGGCACCATTCCGCAGGGCGTTTCCTGCCGGACGATTTACGAAGGCTTAAAAGCGCGCGGCATAAACGTCAGCTACGACGACTGCCGCGAACGCATCCTGTCCGAAATGGCGGGCGCCGCCCAGCCGGGCGACATTTTGCTGGTGCTCGGCGCGCGCGACCCGACCTTAACGGACTTTGCCCATAAGCTGCTGGGCGCGCTGAAAGAACGCCAGCCGGTTGAAAACTGCCAAAACTGCATGCTGGGCAACTGCTGTATGCATTACAGCAAATAAATCCGCCTTGTTAAAAAGCCCCGGTTACACCGGGGCTTTTTTATGGCTTTGCACACCGCACACCGGTACACATAAAAACGGGACCTTGTAGAGGTCCCGTTTTTAAATGCTCTCAGCCGCGCGTTTATTTGCTGCCGTCCACACGGTCCTTAAATACATAGGCGTTGACCAGCCGTTTAAAAATTTTGCCCCGCTGTTCAAAATCTTTAAACTGGTCAAAGCTGGAACACGCCGGAGACAAAAGCACAATGTCCCCCTTGCACGCCGCACCCATGGCGGTTTCCACGGCTTTTTCCAGGGTGCCGCAGCGCGTCAGCGCCGCCGCGCCGTGCAGCTCAGCTTCAATTTTATCCATCGCTTCGCCAATCGTCAGCACGCGCTTGCAGTAATCTTTTACGTAAGGGATTAACGCTTCGTACGAAGCGCCCTTGTCGCGCCCGCCTAAAATCAGCCACAGGTTCTGCCGCTTCTCAAAACTTTTAAGCGCGGTGATGGTGGAATCCAAATTAGTGGCCTTGGAATCATTCACATACACCACGCCGCGGTGATAGGCAAACTGCTCAATGCGGTGCTCCATCGCTTCAAAGCGGTCAAACACGGCCTGCACCGTATCCGCCGGTACGCCGGCGGCCAGCGCCATCAGCGCGGCGGCCATGGCGTTTTCCACGTTATGAATGCCCTTTAAATGCGGCGGGCGGATTTGGTGCCCTTCGCTGAAAATCAGTTCGTCCCCGTCAAAAAACACGTCCGTCTTAAGCAAATGCTTGGGATGCGTGGAGAACGCCAGCACTTCGCTTTTGGCTTTTTCCACCAGCTCGGCGCATACCGTATCCGCCCCGTTGACCACCAGCACATCGCTTTCGCGCTGGTTTTTAAACACTTTGCCTTTGGCTTTGATATAGCCTTTCATGCCGCCGTGATGGTCCAGGTGGTCCGGCGTAACGTTTAAAATGCACGCGTAATGCGGGCGGAAATAGGTGCTGTCCTCCAGCTGGTAGCTGGACACTTCAATCACCAAATCGTCGCCTTTTTTCACTTCCGCGGCGCAGAGCGAAACGGGGCTGCCGATATTGCCGCACACGTGCACGCGGCGGCCTTTGCCTTCCCGCGCGGCGTGCTGTGTTAAAATGTCACCCAGTAAAGCGGTGGTCGTGGTTTTGCCGTTGGTGCCCGTTACGGCAAACACCCGCACGCCTTTGGGCATAAACGCCAGCGCGGTTTCCAGCTCGCTAAACACGGGGATGCCGCGTTTTTTCGCTTCCAGCAAAATGGGGTTTTTAGGGAAAATACCCGGGCTTTTAATCCAGAAGCCGCATTCAAACACGCGCTCCGTATGGCCGCCCGTTTCCACGCTTACGCCGGCCGGCAGCCGGAAAGAGTCCACATGGGAAATGACCGCCTCTTCGCTGATGAGCACTTCAAAGCCGTTTGCCGCCAGCAGGGCCGCCACGGCCCGGCCGCTTTTGCCCAGGCCGAGCACGCAGGCTTTTTGGCCTTTTAATTTTTCTTTTCTGAACATAAATTCTTCTCCCCGCACAAAAACGCGCGGACGGTTTCCCGGTCGGAAAAATGACGTTTTTCCGTACCGACGATTTGATAGTCTTCGTGCCCCTTGCCCGCGATAATCACAATATCGTCCTTTTGCGCGGCGGCCAGCGCGCGGCGGATGGCCTCGGCCCGGTCCGGCACGATTTCGTAATTGGAAAACCCTTTCATCCCTTCCAAAATATCGTTAAAAATTTGTTTTTCGTCTTCACAGCGCGGATTGTCGTTGGTTAAAAATACGCGGTCCGCATGCGTGCACGCCGTGCGGCCCATCAGCGGGCGTTTAGTGCGGTCCCGCTGTCCGCCGCAGCCAAATACCACCAATACGCGGCCTTTTTTAAACGGTTCCACCGTTTTAAATGCGCGCTGCAGCGATTCGTCCGTATACGCAAAATCCACAAATACAAAATAATCCTGCCCTTCGCTAATGCGTTCCATCCGGCCCGGCACGCCCGGCAGGTTTTTAAGGCCCTGCACAATGTATTTTTCTTCCACGCCGCCGGCCCGTGCGGCGGCGTACGCCGCCAGCGCGTTATACACGTTGTGGCGGCCCAGCAGATTAATCCGCGCCGGCACGCCGTTGACGGTAAAAGACGTATGCGTCAGACTTTCACGAATGTCCGCGGCTTTAAAATCGGCTTCGCCGTCCACGGCGAAAGTAACCGTGCGCACGCGGCCTTTTAACATTTCCAACAGCCGCCGGCCATACGGGTCGTCGGCGTTGATGACGGCGGTGCGCCGGGGTTGGGGATTATGCGGGTCCGCCAGGTTTTCAAACAGTTTTTGTTTGGCGTTAAAATAATTTTCAAACGTATGGTGAAAATCCAAATGATCGCGCTGGAGGTTGGTAAATATCGCGGTGTCGTACCAAATATGGCGCACCCGCTGCAGTTCCAGCGAGTGGGAGGAAACTTCCATCACCACGCCGTCGCACCGTTCGGCCTTCATTTGCGCAAGCAGTCCAAAAAGCACCAGGGCGGCGGGCGTAGTGTTGGGGGCGGCGCACACCACCCGGCCCGCTATGCGGTAATTTACGGTGCCGAGCGCGCCCACTTTACGCCCCGCGGCCGTTAAAACGGATTCCAGCAAATACGCAATAGACGTTTTACCCTTCGTGCCGGTAATGCCCCACATCGCCATAGAGTCGGACGGACGCCCGTAAAATTCATAAGCGGCGTCGGCCATGTCGCGGTCAATATCCTCCGAGCGGTAATACAATACCGGGCAGGGTTTAACGGGGTCAACGGAAGACACAATCATCCCCGCGCCGCGGGCAACTGCGTCGTCAATAAACAAATTACCGTCCGCGTTGGCGCCTTTTAACGCAAAAAAGACTGTACCGGGGCGTACGTCCTGCGAGCGGAACGTCAGTCCGCTGACCGCGAGGCCGTTTTGACGGGCTTTTTCCAATACAATACTGATGGGCATAGCAATATGGTATCAAATTGGTAGAATGTAGGAAATGAAAAAAAACACCCGCTATTTTGACGATTTATACACCCGCTACAACAAACGCGCCCTCTGCTCGCCCGACCCGCTCCAGTTTCTCTACGATTATCCCGACAAGCGGGACCGGGAAATCACCGCGCTTACGGCGGCGTGTTTCGCGTACGGAAACGTCAAACAAATCCTGAAAAATTTAAACACTGTTTTTGCGCCGATGCGCGGCCGGCCGCGCGCGTTTGTGCTGGGTGCGTCCGCCGCCGGCCTGCGCCGGACGTTTAAAGATTTTAAATACCGCTTTACCACGCGGGAAGAATTATGCGCGTTCCTGCTGGCGGTGCGGCGGGTGCTTAAAAAGCACGGCTCGCTGGAAGCGTGTTTTTTAACGCACTACAGCGAAAGCGACGAATCCGTCCTGCCCGCACTGCGCGGCCTGGCGCGTGAACTGCGCGCCGAAGGAGGCTTATCCTCCCTGGTGCCGGACCCGGATAAAAACAGCGCGCTGAAACGCTTAAATTTATTTTTGCGCTGGATGGTGCGCCAAGACGAAGTGGACCCCGGCGGCTGGGACGGCGTGCCGGCCTCCAAGCTCATCGTCCCGCTGGACGTGCATATGCACCGCATCGCGCGACGGCTGGGGCTTACCAAACGAAACGCGGCGGATATTACCACCGCGCTGGAAATCAGCCGGGCGTTAAAAAAGCACTGCCCGCAGGACCCGGTAAAATACGATTTTTGTTTGACGCGCTTTGGCATCCGCGACGATATGGACTACAAAGATTTGTAAGGGGAACTATTCAATTTCCAACCCGTATTTTTCCAGCAAACCCGGCAGGCCGTAGACGGAAAACCTGGCTTTCCTCATCCGGTTGGATTCGGGATCAAAAACGAAATTGTAAGCGGTGGTAAAATCGGTTTTTTCCAAATTGGTCTGCTGGAAAACGGCGCGCGCCAAATCACAGCGCGTAAACGAAGAACCCGACAAATCCGCCTTGGAAAACACGGCTTCGCGCACGGAGCAGTCCGTAAAATCCGTCCGTTTAAGCGGCAGACCGGCAAAAGACGCACAGCGCCGTAAACAGTTGTCCGTCAAAATAATCGGGCGCCGTCATTTGCCTACTCCCCGCTCCAGGATTTTTTCCACATCCGCCGCCATTAACGCCAGGTGGTGTTTAATCTGCGGCTGTTTGGTGGCGAGCAGCGGCAGCAGCGTGCCGCGCACCCAATTGCGGGTAAACGCGTCATCAAAATTGGTTCGGTCCGTTACGTGCGTCAGGCCGTTGTTTTGTAAGTACGCTTCCGTCTCCGCGCGCGTAACGCACAAGAGCGGGCGGACGATTTCCACGTCTTTGGCCAGCGGGCGGCGCACCGGTATGCCGGCGAGCCCTTTGGCTTTGGTGCCGCGCAGCAGATTTAGCAAAACGGTTTCGGCCTGGTCGTCCAGATGGTGTCCCAGGGCCAGCTTGTTGGCGCCCCATTTGCGCGCGGCTTTTACAAACGCGTCGTAACGCGCTTTGCGCGCGCCGTGTTCGGGGCTTAAATCCAGCTTTTTCGCCACTTTTTTGGCATCGGTTTTTTGGGTTATAAATTCAATTCCCAGCTCTTTGCACAGGTTTTTGCAAAAACGCTGGTCTTGGGCCGCTTCCCGGCCGCGCAGGCCGTGGTTTACGTGCACCGCGGCCAGCAAAAAATGCTTTTCTCCGGCGAGATAACGCAAAAAATGCAGCAGGCATACCGAATCCGCCCCGCCGCTGAGCCCCACCAGCACCGCGTCCCCCCGGCCCACCAGGCGCGAAGCAAAAGCGCGCATACGGGGCAGGACGGAAGCGTTAAAGCTTTTTTTTGTCATATAAAAAAGTATAATAAATATAGAAGAGTATTGGAAAAGTGAATATGAAAAAAAGAATTTTAATTGTAGAAGATGAGGCCAGCATTATTGACCTTCTGACCTTGGTGCTGACCCGCGAAGGATACGAAGTGTATTCGTGCCAGACGGGCCGCGACGCCATCGCCGCTATGAAAAAAGTGCATCCGCACCTGGTCATCCTAGACGTTATGCTCCCCGGCCTGGACGGGGCGAGCATCGTCAAAATTATGGGTGAGGATGAAACGCTGGCGTCCACTCCGGTAATCGTTACGTCGGCCCTGGTGGAGTCGGAAAAGATGTTTCAGCCGTATCCCCAGGTGAAAGGGTTTTTTTCCAAGCCGTTCGTGCTGATGGATTTTGTGGCCAAAGTCAAACAGGCGCTGGGCGATTAATCCAAACCGCTTTTATACAAAACACCCGCTTTAAAAGCGGGTGTTTTTTGTTCCCTTTAAAAATGGTTATGCAGCGGAATGGAGCCAGTGCGCGTAATGCTTCCAAAAATGATTTAACAGTTCGTCCAAAAACAGCTCCTTGCTGGTTTCGGAGCCGATCAGCTGCTTGAGGCTTACCGCCGTATCTTTTAACGAAGCGGGCAGGCGGTTATTGACGTTTACGCCCACGCCCACCAGCATCCAGCTGTTGTTGGCGTCGCCGGAAGAGGTCTCAATCAAAATACCGCAGATTTTTTTCCACTTGCGGGCTTTTCCGTCCCAGGCCAGTACGTCGTTGGGCAGCTTGACTTTGGTTTTAACGTCAAATACGGAAGAAATCACATCCGCCACCGCCCGGCCCACACGCGGGCTTAAAGACGCGTTGCACGCGGCCGGTTTATTGGGGCGCAGAATCAGCGTAAAATAAACGCCGCCCTCCGACGAGCTGAACGTGCGGTCATAGCGGCCGCGGCCGCCGGTCTGCCGGCAGGCCAGCACCAGCGTGCCTTCGGGCTCGCCTCGTTCGGCCAGCTCTTTGGCCAGGGTTTGCGTGCTGTCCACAAGCTCCAGGCCGATAACCTTCGTAACGGACTGCAAAGGGATAGTCGTTTCTTCCATATGTATATTTTACCAATTTTACCGCCGCGGCGCGCACCCGGCAAAATCGTATGCGCGTCCACGGCCGGCTTGGCAATCCGCACCCGCGCCTGTTTAAGTGGCGTTAAAAACCCCGGTATCTCCGGGGGCTTTACGAGTTATTTTACGAACGCTTCTTCTTTTTGTCCGCGCCTTTCACTTTCATCTGGCGCAGTTCAAAAAGCCGGTCGCGCAGTTCGGCGGCCAGTTCAAAGTTCAGCGCGTCGGCGGCCTGGAGCATTTGCTGTTCAATGTCCTTCTCCACCGATTTTAAATTTTTAAGCGTGGGTTCCGGCAGGGACTCGCTTAAAATGCCGAATGCGCTGGTTTTGGCCTGCTGCTCAAATTCTTTCAGCTCCACTTCCGTTTTTTGAATGGTCTTGGGGGTAATGTGGTGCTCTTTGTTGTACGCTTCCTGCAGTTCGCGGCGGCGGTTCATTTCGTTTAATGCGTATTGAATGGAATCCGTTTTGCGGTCCGCATATAAGATAACTTCGCCGCCCGCGTTGCGCGCCGCGCGGCCGGAAATCTGGATCAGCGTAGTGGTATTGCGCAGGAAGCCTTCGTTGTCCGCCCCCAGAATGGCCACCAGCCCGACCTGCGGAATATCAATGCCTTCGCGCAGCAGGTTGATGCCGACGAGCACGTCAAATTTCCCCTGGCGGAATTCTTTTAAAATTTCCACGCGGTCCAGCGCTTCAATATCCGAATGCAGGTAACGCGTTTTGATATTTTTTTCGGTAAAAAACGCGCTTAAATCTTCGGCGGTTTTTTTGGTAAGCGCCAGCACCAGCGTGCGCTCGCCGCGTTTTTTGTGTTCGTTGATTTTGTCCACCAGGTGGTCAATCTGTCCGGCAGTGGGGTGCATATACACCTGCGGATCCACCAGGCCCGTGGGGCGGATGACCTGCTCCACAATGTTGTTGCCGCTGACCGTGAGCTCAAACGGGCCCGGCGTGGCGGACACAAACACGGTAGAAGGCAGGAGACTTTCAAATTCTTCAAACTTCAGCGGACGGTTGTCCAGCGCCGACGGCAGACGGAAGCCGAAATCCACCAGCATCTGCTTGCGCGCGCGGTCTCCGTTAAACATACCGCGCACCTGCGGCAGGGCCACATGCGATTCGTCCACCATCATTAAAAAATTATCGTAACGTTTAAAATAATCCAGCAGACACGAAGGGCGTTCGCCGGGTTTGCGTCCGTCCATATAGCGCGAATAGTTTTCAATCCCGGGGCAGAAACCCGCCTGGCGGAGCATTTCAATATCGTATTCGGTGCGCTGTTTCAAGCGGTAGGCCTCCATTTCTTTGCCCATGGAAAGCAGGTCCGCGCGGCGGATTTCCAGGTCGCGCTCTATTTGGCTGATGGCGTTTTGCGTGTCTTCGTCCGTCGCCACGAAATGTTTGGCCGGATAAATCCACGCTTCTTCCAGCTCGGCCAGCACGTTGCCGGTAATCGGATGGATTTCGTAAATATGCGCAATGGTTTTGCCCGCAATTTCCACGCGGACGGCGTTTTGGCTGTACGGGGTCATCACGTCCGTATACGGGCCGCGCATACGGAATTTGCCAGAGGAAAATTCCATTTCGTCGCGGTGGTATTGGATTTTAATCAACCGGCCCGAAAGTTCTGCGCGCGTCATCTGCGCGCCTTTTTTAACGTAAATGCGCATCTCGCGAAAACTGTCCGGCGAGCCGATATTGTAAATGCACGACACGCTGGCCACCACAATCACGTCTTTGCGCGTCAAAAGCGAAGTGGTGGCTTTTAAGCGCAGTTTATCAATGTGTTCGTTGACCGCGGAGTCTTTTTCAATATACGTATCCGTCTGCGGAATATACGCTTCGGGCTGGTAATAATCGTAATACGAAATAAAATACTCCACGGCGTTTTCCGGGAAGAACTGTTTAAACTCGGCGTACAGCTGCGCCGCCAGCACTTTGTTGGGGGATAAAATCAGCGTGGGCGTGTTTAACCGTTCAATCACGTTGGCCATCGTAAACGTCTTGCCCGAACCGGTTACCCCCAACAGCGTCTGGCGCGTCTGCCCGGACAGAATGCCCCGGGTCAGCGCGTCTATGGCTTTGGGTTGGTCGCCCGCCGGTTTAAAAGGAGATACGAGTTTAAAACGGTCCATAAAGTTATTCTACTTTTATAATGCAGACAAAAAAAGGGCGGCCGCAGCCGCCCCTTATCAAAAAAGCATTACTTCACGCCGCCTCCCGCGTGGGTGAAAGTGGAATCCAGCACTCCGGGCAGCAGCTGCGCGACGCCGTCAATCATAAACTGCATGGCGATGGCGCACAAAATCATACCCATAAACCGGATGACGATCTGCGTGCCGTTGGGGCCGATTTTATTAAAAATATAACGCGATCCCACAAGACATACGCCCACGATGGCGGAGCTTAAAAACAACACCACAATCATCATTAGAGCCATGAAAAAAGTGGTTGTCTTTTCCGCATACAGCACGACGGTGGTAATGGAACCGGGGCCGATAAAAAGCGGCATGGCCACCGGCACGAGAATATGGCTCAAGCGGTTGCGAGCCTGGTCAAACGTATCGCCCTGCGCGGCGCCGGTTTCAATGCCGTGGCTTTCAAATTTGCTTTTACCCTGCAACATGCGAAGACCCACAATCAAAATGATGATGGAACCCGCCAGGCGAAAGGCCGGAATGGTAATGCCGAAAACGGTGAGGATACGGCTTCCAAAAATAAAAAACGTGGTAAGCAAAATAAAAATAGAAAGCGCCATCAAAAGCGCCACCGCGCGCTGTACGTTGGGCGGTTCATTTTCCACGTGTTCCAAGAAAATCGGCACGTTCCCGATAGGGTTCAAGATGGCCAGCATACCGATAAAAGAGTTGATGAGCAGACTCCATTCCATAACCGATAAAAACTCCTTAAATGAAAATAGCCTGCTTAAAAGCAGACATTTTAGGTTCCTATAAATAGTATATAAAATAAATACGCGCGAAACACGGCCAGGCCGTTCCGGGCGGACAAAGGGCCGCTCCCCCCTATACGGCGCAGAAGGCCGCCCCAAGCCCTGACGCGCGCAAAGCAGTTTGCGCGCTTACTGCCCAATCTATAAACAAAATACCCGGTCTGCAAACAGGCCGGGTATTTTATAAATGGTGGGCAGTACAGGATTTGAACCTGTGACCTTCCGCGTGTGAGGCGGACGCGCTACCGCTGCGCCAACTGCCCTAAATCGTGTATATTTATTATAACAATTTCGCGTAAGCTTTGAAAAGCTTTTCTTTTTCCCGCCCCGCCAAACACCGCGCACGCACCGCCTTAACGTATGCTATACTAAATACAAGAGAGGTTCTATGCTCACAAAAAATACATCGCATCCTTTTGCGCCCATTAATACGGTTTGTCTGATGATTCTGGCGGCCACCGCGGCAACGTGGGTGCTCGTCTACACCAAAACCATGCTGATGCCGTTCGTCATCGCGCTGTTTATTTCCATGGTGGCCGGCACGCTGGCGGGCTGGCTTAAACAGAAGTGGAAAGTGCCCTACGGGCTGGGCCTGGTGCTGAGCTTTTTGGCGTTTTTGGCCATTATCACGCTTTCCGTCCTGTTTATTTCGGGCTCCATTGAAAGCTTTGTGGCCGGGGCCGACATTTACGGCGAACGCTTAAACGACACGCTGGACTGGCTGATTCTGCACACGCAGAAATACGGCGTGAATATGAACGCGCAGTTTGTGGCCGATACGGTAGCCAAACTGCCGGTATTTAACGTATTAAAAAGCGTGGGCAGCACGCTGGTGTCCATTTTAACCAACTTAATGCTGATTACGCTGTTTGTCATCTTTATTTTTATGGGCAAAGCGTCATCGGCGGAAAAACCCTCGCTGGTGGGAAACATCCAAAAGCAGATTTCGTTTTACCTGCTGATTAAAATTTTTGTCTCCCTGCTGGCGGCCGGATTTACGTGGGTGGTGCTTGCCTCGGTAAAGACGGAGCTCGCCTCCATGCTCGCCGTCCTCACGTTCGTGCTGAACTTTATCCCCAATATCGGGCCGTTTATTTCCACCATTCTGCCCATGCCGGTGCTGTTTTTGCAGTACGGGTTTGACTGGCACATCCTGCTGGCGCTGATTTTACTTACCGCCATCCACTTTGTAATCGGCAATATTTTAGAAACCAAGTGGCTGGGGAAAGGAATGGACCTGGACCCGATTGTCGTCATCGCGTGCTTGATTTTCTGGGCGTTGGTATGGGGTATTATGGGCGCGCTGCTGGCCGTCCCGATGACGGCCATTATCAAAATGGTGCTGGAGCGCAACGCCACCACCAAGCCGCTGGCCAATTTGCTGGGCGGCAAATACGCATTTAAATAAATGACAAAAAGTCCCTGGACGTATATTCCCACGCTGTATCTGGCGGAAGGATTTCCGTATATTGTCATTAATACGGTGTCCACGGTGCTGTATGCCGATTTGGGCTTTGCCAACGAACAAATCGCTTTTTGGACGGGCTGGCTGTACCTGCCCTGGATTTTAAAAATGTTTTGGAGCCCGCTGGTAGACGCGCGCAGCACCAAACGCCGCTGGCTGTTGGGAGCACAGACGCTGCTGGCCGCCCTCTTTCTGGCCGTCGCCGCGCTGACCGCCTGGGAAGCTTTTACCCGCGCCGCGGACGCGGGCAGCCTGACGTTTTTCTCCCTCTCTTTATTCGGCTTTTTAGCCGGGGCGTTTGTTTCCGCGACGCTTGACGTTGCCACCGACGGCTACTACCTGCTGGCGCTTTCGCCGGTGGAACAATCCAAATTTGTCGGCATCCGCACCATTTTCTACCGCCTGGCCATGATTTTGGGCAGCGGGGCCTTTGTCTCCGTCACCGCCGCGCTGGCCAACCGAACGCCGGACCTTTCCCTCGCCGTGATGCCCTGGCCGTATAACTGGGCCGCGCTGTTTGGCTTTTTGGGCCTTCTTTTTCTGGCGTTTGCCGCATACCACGCGCATATCCTGCCCCGCCCGGCGGAAGATAAACCCGTCCGCAAAAACGGCGGCGCGGCGTGGGCGGACTCGTTTAAAACGTATTTCACGCAAAAAAACATCTGCTATATTTTGGCTTTTATTTTACTGTACCGCCTGGGCGACGCGTTTTTGGAAAAAATCGTGCCGCTGTTTTTGCTTAAACCGCAGGCCGAAGGCGCGCTGGGCATGACGGTACAGGCGTACGGGCTGATTAAAGGCACGCTCGGGCTGGGCGCCGTAATTGCCGGCAACCTCGCCGGCGGATGGCTGCTGGCCCGGTACGGGTTTAAAAAATGCATCTGGCCGTTTGCCGTCATTTTGATTCTGCCCAACTTTTTCTACGCGTATATGTCCTGGGCGCACCCCGGCACCGCCGCCGCGGCGGCGCTCATCACCCTGGAACACCTGGGCAACGGCCTGGCGATGATGGCGTTTTCCGTATTTATTATGTACATTTCGCAGGGGGCGTATAAAACGTCCCACTACGCTATTTCCACGGGCATTATGGCGCTGGGGATGATGGTGCCGTCCATGGCGTCGGGCTGGCTGCAGGTGCGCCTGGGGTATACGTCCTTTTTTCTGCTGGCCAGCGTGATAAGCCTGGTAACGCTCGCGGTCGTACCGCTGACCGGTAAAATCAAATCCATAGAAGAAACCGAAGCCGCTTTCCGCACCCACAAACACTCCCTGGAGGACGGACAATGAAACCCGTTAATTTAAACGCCATCGCCACCGAAACCCGCAACCCCGCCACGGCGGAGCTGGACCGGCTGTCCCCGCGCCAAATCGCGCGTAAAATAAATGCGGAAGATTTTAACGCGGCGCGCGCCGTCAAAATAGCCAACAAAGAAATCGCCGCCGTGATGGTATTGGCCGCGCGGGCGTACGCCGCCGGGAAAAAAATCATTTTTACGGGGGCGGGCACCAGCGGGCGGCTGGGTATTTTGGAAGCGGTTGAATGCGTACCCACCTTCGGCACCAAGCCGTCGCAAATTATCGGCCTGATTGCGGGCGGGAAAAAAGCCGTTTTCCGCTCCCAGGAAGGCGCGGAAGACGACGATAAACAGGGCGCGCGGGAAATGGCGCGCGCGGCTAAAAAAGACGATTTGGTGGTCGGCCTGACCGCCAGCGGACGCACGCCGTACGTGATGGGAGCCCTGCGCCAGGCGCGTAAAACGGGCGCGCGCACCGCGCTTATTTCCTGCAACCCCCGGGCCGACACGGCCGACGCCGAAGTGCACGTCTGCCTGCCCACCGGGCCGGAAGCCTTGTGCGGTTCTACGCGCATGAAAGCGGGCACCGCCACCAAAATGGCGTTAAACGCCATTACCACCGGGGCCATGGTGCTGTGCGGCAAAACCTACGGCAACCTGATGATTGACGTACAGCCCACCAACAAAAAACTCGTGGCCCGCGCCGTACGTTTAATTTGCACCGTGGCGCAGACGGATGAAAAAACCGCTTTAAAACTGCTGGCGGCCGCGGGCAAAAACGTCAAAACGGCCGTGGTGATGCACCGCAAAAAAGTTTCCAAAGCCGGCGCGCAAAAACTTTTAAAACAAAAAGACGGTTTTTTAACGGGAGTGATTGATGAATAAAATCGCGCTCGGGCTGATGAGCGGCACCAGCGCGGACGGGCTGACCGTCTGCGCCGTATCCGTGCGTCCGTTTAAAGTGCTGCATTTTAAAAATTACGCCTATCCCGCCGCGCTCCAGCAAAAACTGCTAAACGCTTATGCCCTGCGCGCGCCGGAGCTTTCCGCGCTTCATTTTGAACTGGGGCGGCTGTATGCCTCCATCGTCAGCAAATTTTTAAAAGAATTTCATATCCCCGCCAAACAGATTTCCGTTATCGGCTCGCACGGGCAGACGGTGTACCACGGCCCGCATGACAAAACGCCCAACACCCTGCAAATCGGGGAACCGTCTTTTTTGGCGGCTTTGTGCGGATGCCCGGTCGTGTCCGATTTCCGCGCGATGGACATCGCCCTGGGCGGCGAAGGCGCGCCGCTGATTCCGTTTTTTGACGAATACGTCTGGGGCAGAAGTACGCCCAAAATTTTACTGAACGTAGGCGGCATTTCCAATTTTTCCGCAGTCGGCAAAAATCTAAAAACCTTTGGCTTTGACGCAGGCCCCGGCAATACGCTTATAGACCTGGCCTGCCAGCGGCTGCTGCACAAACCCTTTGACAAAAACGGCCAAACCGCCGCCAAAGGAACGCCGGACAAAAAGAAAGTGCAAACGCTCCTGCGGCAAAAATACTTTTTGCGCCGTCCGCCCAAAAGTCTGGACAAAAACGCCTTTGGCGAAGCGTATTTAACCAAACACTTCGCCCCCGCCAAAGCCGAAAACCCGGCGGATTTGCTGGCTACGCTTACGTATTTTACGGCGGCAGCCGTCGCCCGCGCGGTGCGGGATTTTGTGCCGAAAAACGCGCAGAAAGAACTGGTGGTTTCCGGCGGCGGCTGTTACAATCAAACTCTGCTTGCGTATTTGCAGGAACTTTTGCCGCATATGAAAGTAACCACCACGCTCGCCTACGGGGTGGATCCGCAGGCCAAAGAAAGCGCGGCGTTTGCGCTGTTTGCGTGGCTGGCCTTAAACCGCAAAACCAATCACTGCGCCTACGCCACCGGCGCCGCAAAAAACGCCGTGCTGGGAAAAATTACGTTATGAACATAAACCGTTTGGTACATCCCGGATTTTGGTTTGGAAAAACTTCCGAAGAAGACGCGTTAAAACTCGCGCGCTTGGGGGCGGGCGGATTTTGCCTCTACGGCGGAACGCGCGCGGAAGTATCGGCTTTGACGCGCGCCCTGCGCGCCGCCTCCCCGCATAAGAAAATTTTGATTTCCGCCGATTACGAAGACGGCCTCGGCCGCTGGCTGCCGGACGCGGAATTATTGCCTTCCAATCTCGCCCTGGGCGCGGCGGGAGACGAAGAACTGGCTTTTGAAAAAGGCCTGCTGACCGCCCGTCAGGCCAAAAGCCTGGGCGTGGACTGGGTGTTCGCCCCGGTGGTGGACCTGGCCGACCATCCGGACAATCCCATCGTCAACACCCGCTCCTTCGGCGCGGATCCCGCGCTGGTAACGCGCCTGGCCGGCGCGTTTATGGACGGGCTGGCGCGCGGCGGCGCGCTTAACAGCCTGAAACATTTTCCCGGCCACGGCAATACGGCGACGGATTCGCACCTCGCCCTGCCAGTACTGCTGGCCACCAAACAGCATTTGCTGGAGCGCGAGCTGGCGCCGTTTTGCGCGCTTCTGCCCAAGGCGGACTGCGTGATGGCGGGGCATTTGCTCGTCCCGGCGCTGGATGACCAGCGGCCCGCCTCCACTTCGCCCAAAATAATCGGCGAACTGCTGCAAACGGAAATGGGGTTTTCCAACTGCGTCAGCACCGACGCGCTGATGATGAAAGCGTTGGGCGACGAAAAACAGGCGGCTCTGTCGGCCTTTCTCGCGGGCGCGCACATTCTGCTGGCCCCGGAAAAACCGTTTGAACTGATGGAATTTTTGCACGCCCAAAAACTGCCGGAAGATAAACTGCGGCGCGCGGAACAAATCCAAAATCTGCTGTGTGCGCGCGCGGACGAAATCCCGTCCCCCACGCAGGCCGCCGCTTTTGAAAGTACGGATTTTTCCGCCCGCGCGGCCCGCAAAGCGCTTACGCTCTCGGGCGCGCTCCTGACGCTAAAACCCGGCGAAACCCTCCATTATTTAGACGCGGGAAACGACGAGAACCTTTCGTCCGCGCCCTTTTTAAATACGCTTGCGGCGCACGGCGTGCGCGTGGAAAAATTCAATGGCACGGCGGACAAACTGGCCGTCCTGTGCTGGCGGCGCTACCAGGCTTTTAAAGGGAAAATAGGCTTGAGCGAAGAAGAAACCGCCCAGGTGACGGCGGCCCTCCGGCGCGCCAAGCAACACCTGGTAATCAGCTTTGCCAACCCCTGGACGGCAGGCGGCATCCCGGCCGGCGGAAAGCTGTTTACGTTCAGCCCCTCGCCCGCGTTCCAGCAGGCGGCGGCTGAATGCCTGCTGGGGTTGTTTACCCCGCAGGGCAAACTGCCTGTTTCACTGTAAACCACACCTCTAATAACAATCCCCCGGCACAGCCGGGGGACTTTTCACCATACAAGAACCCCCCGCACCGTTATTGGTGCGGGGGTTTGTTTGGACACAAAAAGTTTAGTATTCCACTTTATCGGTTTTTTCGCCCCATTTTTCAAACGGTTCGTTTTTGTTTTCCAAATCAATGCAAAACGTCTGCAGCGAGCGTTTTTCCACCGGCAAAGGGACTTCTTTATAAATAAATTCGTCGTCAAAGCCGTATTTGGCCGCGGTAAAACGGTCCGCCGCGAAAAATAACGCTTTCGGGCGCGCCCAGTAAATGGCGCCCAGGCACATCGGGCACGGCTCGCAGGATGAATAGATAATACAGTCCCGGAGTTCAAACGTCCCCAGTTTTTTGCAGGCTTTGCGGATGGCGTCCACTTCGGCGTGGCGGGTCGGGTCGTTGGACGAGGTAACCTGGTTGCATCCGCGGGCGATTATTTTCCCGTTTTGTACAATTACCGCGCCGAACGGTCCTCCTTTGCCTTCCAGCATGCCTTTTTCGGCCATTTTAACGGCTTCCTTCAAAAATTTTTTATGCTGCTTTAGTTCGGCTTGTTCCATAATATTTCCCTCCAAGGGTGCTTTTCTATTATAGCTAAATTTTCAAAACGGCGGTCTTGTTTCTTATATTAAAAACGGTCTTCTCCCCCGCCTGCGCAAACCGCGCGTGCGCGCCGATGCACATTTCTTTGCCGCCGCTTTGCAGGCAGTAGGACACGTCGTCTTTATCGGAGCCGGAGTAGCCCCGGTTCGTCCAGAACCGGCCTTCGCGCGTTTGGTGTCTGCCCCACACCACCCGCATGCGGGTGCCGCCTATCACCAATTCATCCCCGGGCCAGACGTCTGCAAACGGGCGGACGGTCCGCCCCACCGGAACGACCCGAGACAAATCATTCTTGGATTTCTTTTCCGAAAACAACAGCACCGCATCCGCTTTTGTTACACCCGTTTTGTACAGCGCGGCCGAAAGCTTTTCGGGCTCCAGCGCATCGCCCAGCACCAACGTTTCTCCCGCAGGCGTGCGCACGACGGCGGCATTTTTGTTCCATTCGTTCAGCAAATACACCCGCGCCGGCGAAAAGAAAACGGCTTGCGCCAGCGGCGCGCCGACCACCAGAAGCAGGCACGGAATAAACGTTTTGCGCGCAAAGTTTTTAAGCGGCAGATTAAACAGCCAGAACAGCGCCGCGTAAAAAGACACCATCGCGCCCGTGCTCCACGCCGCCGCCGGCAACGCCGAAAACCGGAACGACGCAAAGAACTCCACCAGCGCCTTAAAGCCTTCCAAGCACCACAGCGCGGGGCCAGTACAGCAAAAAGCCCGCGTGCACCAGCGTCAGCACATAATACGCAAACGACAGGCCCATCAGCAAAGACGCCATCGGCACCAGAATCATATTGGACACAAGCCCGGTAAGCGATACTTTATAAAACACATTTGTAAACACGGGCAGCAGCACCAGCTGGGTGGAAAGCGTGGCCAGAAAAATCTGCGCAAAAAAGCGCACCCACGCGGGCCATTTGGCGGGCAGGGTAAAATTGTTCAGGCACACGATAATGGCAAGCGTAGCGAGAAAGGACATCTGGAATCCCGTTTCAAACACCGAGGCGGGATGAAAGCATAAAATAATAAAGCACGAAACGATAAGCCCCTGGAACACCCCGCTGTTTCGCCCCAGGAAATACCCGGCGCAGGCGCACGCCGCCATAAAGTACGCGCGCACCAAAGGAGCGTCCGCCCCGGCGATAAGCGTATATACGCCCGCCACCGCAAGCGCAATTAAAAGCGTCTTCTTCCGCCCGGCTCCGAAAAGCGAACAAAAAGCCACGGTAACCAGCGTAACAAACCCCACATTCCCGCCGGAGGCGACCAGCAGGTGAATGGCGCCGCTGTCCTGAAATGCGGTGTAAAGGGAGGGAGACAATTCTCCCCGCTCGCCGAGCAGCACTCCGCCCGCGATCCCGGCCAGTTCCGGCTCAAAAGCCCGGTTAAACACCCGCAGAATATCGGCCCGCACCGCCCGTACGGCGCGAAACGGCCACGCGGCGGGCTGAATCACGCGTACATCCGAACTTTTGATTTCGGTAAATACGTTTTTATGGGCGAGGTAGCGGCTCCAGTCAAAATTGCCCAACAGGTCTATGCCGTACGGCTTCTGCAGGCGGCCCGTTATTTCCAGCGTGTCTTTCCATTCGGGTTCAAAGTCTCTCAGCCGGGCGTACACGTACCCGTCCGCGGGTTCGCCGTCCACGCTAAACACTTTTACAATTACGTTTTTGGATTTTTTCTTGCTGACCGCAAAGCCTTCCGCGCGGCCGGTGAGGGTAACGGTTTTCTTATCCAGGGAATGGAAAACGTCCCGCTTGGAAGGAGCGGGACTGTAGAAGCAGGCCAATAAAATAATCAGCGCCGCCAAACAAAACAGCAGCGGCCTTTTATAAATATCCGGATGCATTAAAGTTTCGTGCGGCCTTTTAAGGAGTACCCCAGCGTCATTTCGTCAATATAGTCAATGTCGCCCCCCAGCGGCACGCCGTAGCCGATGCGGGTTACCTGCCCCACCAGCCCGCGCAACAGATCCGCCAGGTACAAAGCGGTGGTTTCGCCTTCGCTGTCCGGGTCGGTGGCGATGATGACTTCGCGTACGGGAACTTCCGAATTTTGCACGCGTTCCAACAGTTCGCGCACTTTCACCTGTTCCGCGCCCCGGCCTTCCATCGGGGAGATGGCGCCGTGGAGCACGTGGTACAGCCCTTTATAGGCTCCCGTTTTTTCCAGCGATTCTATATCCTGCGGGTCTTCCACCACGCAGATAAGCCCGCGGTCGCGGTCCTGGTCCCGGCAGATTTCGCACAAACCCGTTTCGCTGTACGCAAAACAGAGGGGACACAATTTAACATCCTGCTTCATAGACAGCAGCGCATTGACAAACTCTTCCGCCTCGCCATGCGACGCGCGCAAAAAATACGCCGCAAAACGCTCCGCCTGCCGCGGGCCTACGCCGGGCAGTCGTCTAAAAGCGCGCACGAGTCTGTCTAAGCTTTTCATAGGGTTAGGCCAAAAGTTCTCCGGGGATGACTTCCAAAATGTCTTTCAGTTCTTCGGGCGCGTC
>ERZ779737.656-NODE-656-length-31118-cov-70.953256_pt1 | contig 31118 bp, 33 predicted proteins | sample MGYA00511889_ERZ779737 | MGnify/ENA primary metagenome ERZ779737 (study PRJEB29588, sample SAMEA2163575) | human gut metagenome | biome: human gut; feature: human-associated habitat; material: faeces | place: Denmark | collected 2008/2010 ... | reverse complement strand
TTTCATAAAAAAGTACCCCTTTCCTAATGTCTAGGATTTGGGGTACCTCTCAAAATTTAGGGAATTTTTTATTTGAAATATTTTAATAATATTTTAAATATTATAAAATATTAAAAGTGAGGTTTTAGTATGGCAAAATTTGATACCAGAGTTCAAGAACTTAGACATGATGTTTTAAAAGAAGTAGCAAAACATTTATATAATGATGATTTAGAAGAAAAAATATTAGATATTCCAAAAACAATTATACCTGGACCAAAACCTTCTATGAGATGCTGTATTTATAAAGAAAGAGCTATTGTTGAAGAAAGAATTAAATTAACATTACATTCAACTTATGATAATACCAATGTCATTAATGTTATTCCAATTGCTTGTGATGAATGTCCACTTGGAGGATATCATGTTACTGATGAATGTCGAGGATGTATTGCTCATAGATGTATTAATGCATGTCCTAAAAAATGTATTACTTTTGATGAAAAACTAAGAGCTCATATTAATAAGGAATTATGTATTAACTGTGGATTATGTGCTAAAAATTGTCCATATCAAGCCATTGAAAATAGAATTAGACCTTGTGAAAGGGCTTGTAAGCAAAAAGCAATTAGTGCTTCAGCTGATGGAAGTGCTCAAATTAATCAAGATAAATGTATTCAATGTGGAGCTTGTGTTTATACATGTCCTTTTGGTGCTATTGTTGATGAATCTTATATTAAAGATGTTATTTCTTTATTAAAAAATAGTAACAATAATACTAATTATCGTATGTTTGCAGTTGTTGCTCCTTCAATTGGTACTAATTTTTATGGATATAAAACTGGTCAAGTTGTAAGTGCAATTAAATCTTTAGGATTTGACAAAGTTATTGAGGCCGCTCTTGGAGCTGATTTAGTTGCTTTAAATGAAGCCAAAGAATTAGCAGAAAAAGGAATTCTTACTTCTTCATGCTGTCCTGCATTTGTTACTTATATTAAAAAGTATTTCCCTGAATTAAGCGATAAAGTATCACATAATCTTTCTCCAATGGCTACAATTTGTAAGAATTTAAAATTCCAATATCCAAATTCGAAAATTGTATTTATTGGTCCATGTACAGCTAAGAAACAAGAAGTACGTCTTGAAAATGTTAGACCATATGTAGATTCAGTTTTAACCTTTGAAGAATTACAAGCTTTAATTGATGCTCGTGAAATTGATATGTCTAAATTAGAAGAGTCAAGTTTTGAAAAGGGTAGTGGATTTGGAAGAGGATTTGCTAAATGTGGTGGTTTAAGTGATGCTGTAAATCAAGCCTTAAAAGAATCTAACTCTGATTTTATTGCAAAAGGTATAGTTTGTGATGGAATTGATAATATTAAAGCTGCTTTAAATAAATTAAAAGCTGGAACTGATGAATTTAACTTTTTAGAAGGTATGGCTTGTAGTGGTGGTTGTATTGGTGGTCCATGTAATTTAACTCACGAAGTACGTGATAAAATTATGGCAGATAAATTTAAAGGAAGTGCTGATACACAATCAATTGTTGAATCTGTCCAATCAGCTCATGTTTTAAGAAGAAGAAAATAATATGAAAGAATTTAGAGACTTACTTACTTTAAAAGAAGAAGAAGCAAATGTATTTTTAGTTGGAGTTCCTTTTGATAAAAATGCTAGTGTTGGTAAAGGAGCTAGTTTTGCTCCAAAAGTTTTACGTGAACTAAGTTTTGACTTGCCTCCACTTGATCGAATGGGAAACGACTTAAGAAAAATTAAATTATTTGATATAGGTGATTTTAAAGATGAAGACTTTTCTATTTTAGAAAATAGATTTGCTAATGAATTATATACTAAACAAGGTTTTCATTTAATTTTTGGAGGCGATCATTCAATTGCAATAGCTTCTGAAAGAGCATTTTTTAATTATGCAAAAAGCAAAAATAAAATTCCTGTTATTATTCATATTGATGCTCATCCTGATATTTGTGATGTTTATAATAATAGTAAATTTTCTCATGCCTGCCCAATTTATCGTAGTTTAGAATATGGCTATGAAGACAAAAATATTACTTTACTAGGAATAAGAGGTTTTGAACTTCAAGAAATAGAAACTTTTAAAAAACATCCTTTAATCGATGTTTTTAAAGCTCAAGATATAAAACTTTTAGGAGTAGAAAGACTTATCGATTATTTAAAAACTAAATATGATGATGATAAGTATTTACTTTATATAAGTTATGATATAGATGCTAATGATCCTGCATATGCTCCTGGGACAGGAACTCCAGAAGCTTTTGGATTAACTAATTTTGAAACAATGAATATTATAACTTCCTTAGTTAAAGAGTTTAATGTTGATACTTTAGATATTGTAGAAGTTGCTCCACCTCTTGACATTAATAACATCACAAGTTGGTTAGCTTTAAAAACTTTATATGAAGTTTTTCATGAAATTATAGAAAAAACCCTTTAAAACTCAATTATTTTTTAAAAATATGGAAACTTGGAAAACAATTTTTACTGAGATAAATAAGAAAGAATATTTTCAAGATTTAATACAATTTATTAATAATGAAAATCGCCACCATGTTGTTTTTCCACCTAAACATGATATTTTTAGTGCTTTTAGATTAACTCCGTTTGAATCAATTAAAGTAGTTATTTTTGGACAAGATCCTTATCCAAATAAAGGACAAGCAATGGGACTTGCTTTTGGAGTTAATAAAGGAGTGGGTTTACCACCTTCATTAAGAAATATTTATAAAGAAATCGAAAATGAATTTAATGTAAAAATGAATTATCAAAGTGGAGATTTAACTTATTTAGCTACACAAGGAGTATTGCTTTTAAATGCAATTTTAACTGTACGAGAAAAAGCTCCTTTATCTCATGATAATGAGTTATATAGGCTCTTATTTAAAGATTTGATTTATTATATTGAACAAAATAATAATCCAATTGTTTATATTTTATTAGGTAGAAAATCGCAACAATATAAAAAATATATTACTAATCCAAATCATTTTATTGTTGAAGCAAATCATCCTTCTCCACTAAGTGCCAATGTTGGCGGATTTTTTAATTCCAATATATTTATAAAAACAAATAATTTTTTAAAAAATAACAATATTAATCCTATTGATTGGCAAAATAAATAAGAGTATTATTTTTGTGGGAGCTAAAGAATTGGCTGAGAAAAGCATGATACTTGCTTGACCGAACCTGATCTAGGTAATGCTAGCGTAGGAATTTTTATTAATTCTCTATCCTAGCGATGGAGTTTTTTATTTCTAGGAGGGAATTATGGAAAAATTAAAAAACTTTGTTGTGAATTTTGGACAAGAAATTATTTATTTATTGTTCTTTGCGTTATTTTTTATTTTTGGATTAATAGGCTTATTTCAAGTCGAAATAAATGAAGTTGCTTATCAATTAAATTTATATTTTTTAATTGGTGGAGGATATATTGGTGAGATATATTTTAGTAGCAATTTAGTATTAATTTTAGTTGCTGCTTCTGTATCAATTTCTTTTATTTTATACGCGTTTTGCAGGCTTTTTAAACAAAATAATGACATTTCTAAGGTTTTAAATTCAACTTCTTTAGTTATTAATGCCTTAAGTTTTATTTTGTTATCTTTAAGTTCTATCATCCAAAATCAAAATTTACCAGCCGAGCTTATTGAATTAGAAACCGAAGTTGAATTTAATGATATTGGAATTATTTTATTACTTTTTACTATTGCAGTTTTATGCTTAGTAAATTTAAGAAATTTCTTTGGTAATGTTAAATATAAAACTAGTGAAATAGTTGAAATAGCAATGTTAGTTAGTTTAGCAATTGTTTTAGATAAATTTGCTTCAATTGATATTGGTGCAACCGGAGGAAGTTTTAATTTTTCCGGTATCCCATTATTAATTATTTGTTTAAGACATGGACCATTAAAAGGCTTAATTTCGTCTTCAATTATATTTGGTTTAATTACATGTTTAATTGATGGATATGGACTACAAACTTACCCATTTGATTATTTAATTGCTTTTAGTGGTTATGCTCTTTGTGGAATAGTTTTTAGAGCTTTAAAAAATTATTATGCTAAAGATTCTAAAAGTGCAATTACAACAATTATTATTTCATCATTATGTGGAGCAATTGGTGTTTTTATTACAAGAATGATTGGATCATCAATTTCTTCAATGTATTTTTATAATTACACTTTAGAAGCTGCTTTACTTTATAACGTTTTATATGTTGGACCAAGTGCAGCGATATGTTTTGTTAGTGTATGCTTATTAGCTTATCCAATTTATCGAATAAATAATTTTTTCCCAGTTAAATAGTAAATTTTTTAACACAAAATACTCTTTTTGTCTATAATATAGACAAGTATAAGGAGTATTTTTATTTATGGGATTAAAAAAGTATGTTGAAAATCCAACTACAGTAGAAAATGAAACTGAAGAAAAGGATGTTCAAGTTGAAGAAGAAATTGTTGAAGAAGTAAATGCAGACGAAATAGCTGAAGAAACTAGTGAAGAAATAGTTGAAGAACCACTTTCGTATCGTGAAAACGAAATGACTAAAACTATTAACGAAGAAAGAACTAATTACAAAGATTTTTATAAAAAACAAAGAAAAGTAAATACTATTGTTACGGTTGCTATTTTAGTTGTAGTTCTTGGTGCCTTTTTGATGGTTATTTTTAATGATCAAATGGGTGGAGTAGGAATTTATGTCGCGATTGGTTTATTTATTGTAGCAATTGTTGTTAGCTTCTTTACTAGTAGAGCTATGAAAAATAAATTAACTGCTAGAGCTCAAGAATATGTAAAAAGTCTTTATGAAATTACTAATGCTTATGTTTTTGATGATAAAGATATTAGCAATTTAGATGATTTAGGTAGCGAACAACTTCCAACTCAAGAATTTATAGATGGACATTTTTATAAAAATATTAAAGCAACTAGAAATAGAAATTTTGTTAAGATGCTTTATAAATCTAAAGAACTATTAACTTGTGATTTAGCCGCTAGTATTTTAATTAAAGGAAAAACTAGTCCAATGTTTCTTGGAAAATTTTATAAATTTCCTTGTTCATATAGTAAAGAAAATTCAATTATTTTATATCAATTAAAAGGAGGAGAATTATCTAGACCTCTTGATGACATTGATGATTTAAAATTAGTTGATGGTAATAAAAAATATAATGTATATTCAAACGATGATAATTATAAAAAAATATTAACTGATCGTATTTTATCCTTATTAAATAGTTTTAAAATAGATGATCAATTAATTGATGTTATTGTTTCAATTAAAAAAGGTGTTGTTATATTAGGTATTGATTATAGTGATGAATTTATGAATATTCCTGTTGAAAGTGAATATAACGTTAAAAATACTTTGAGAGTTAAAAAAGATTTTGAAAGAGTTAAGAAGATTTTTGATTTATTAAATAAATAACAGGTGCCATTATGTTTAATCTCAAAGGAAAATGGATTGAAGTCCAGGGATATAAACATGATGGTCGTATGCATCGCATATGGGATAGTGTTTACGTTCTAGACGAAAATGAAAAATATATTGTAGTTGCTTCAACAAAAACGAAAGTAGTTGAACATGATTTTCGTGTGTGGTATACCAAAGAACCAGCAATTATGATCTTTTTTAAAAATCATTGGTGGAATGTTATTGCAATGCTTAAAGAAGTTGGATTAACTTATTATGTTAATTTAGCTTCGCCTTACATTATCGATAATAGTCGAGTTAAATATATTGATTATGATTTAGATATTAAGTTATATCCTAATCAAGATATTAAAGTAATTGATGTAAGAGAATATGGTTATCATCGTAAAAAATATGGATATAGTGAAAGTATTGATAAAATATTACGTTATAACATTAATGACATAAAAAAAGCTATGCAAAATAAAGAATTTCCATTTAATGAAGAAATTATTAAAAAATATTACGATGAATTTTTAAAATTAACATCAAAAGGTAAATAAAATGGATATAAATTTAATAAGTAAAAATGAAAATGATACTAAACTAATTGCTACCTTAATTGTTAGTAATATTTTTAAAGGAGCATTAATTACTTTAAAAGGTGATTTAGGTGCTGGTAAAACAACTTTTACTAAGGGAATTGGTGAAGCTTTAGGAATAAAAGAAGAAATAAATTCACCTACTTTTAATATTTTAAAATGTTACTTTCATAGTCCAATGAATTTATATCATATTGATGCGTATCGCTTAGAAGATGTACCTAGTGAAAATAAAAATATTGGTTTAGAAGAAGTAATAGAAGATCCTTTAGGAATTACTGTTATTGAATGGCCAATGTTTATAAGTGAGTTATTTGATGAAAATAAAGCTTTAAATATTGAAATTTTAATTAATAAAGAAGATACTTCTCGTCAATTTCATATCGAAAGTAAAAATGAAAAATTTAAAAATGTTTTCGAGGTTTTAAAAAATGAATACGTTAATTCTTGATAGTACAAATATCGATTTAAATGTTGGTTTATGCATAAATGGACATTTATATTTTGTTTCTTATCCTTGCTGGCAACAACAATCAGAAAAAATGATTCCAGAAATTGATAAATTACTTAAGGAACATAATTTATCTCCTAAAGATATTAATGAAGTCTTAGTAACTAATGGACCTGGAAGTTATACTGGAGTTCGTATTGCTTTAACTATAGCTAAAGTTTATTGTTATGCTTTAAAAATACCATGCTATGTTTTTAGTAGTTTAGAAGTATTAATGAACGTTAATAAACCTTCGATATGTTTAATAAATGCAAGAAGTAATCGAAGTTATTTTGCAGTTTATGATAAAAATAAATGTTTAATTCAAGATGAAGTTAAACCTAATCATGAAGTTTTAAATTTTATAAAAGAACATCCAGAATATAAAGTTTGTGGGGATTTAGAATATTTAAATCTAAAAGGTTATAAAGGTAACTTATTTGAAACAATGCTCCTTTTAAAGTCTAAAGAACATTTAGTTAAAGATATTTTTACTTTAAAAGCAGTTTATTTAAAGGACTAAAATGGAATTTGTTAAAGCTCAAGAAATAGATTTAGATCAAATCATTAAAATAGAAGAAGAAAATTTTCTTGATCCATATAGAAAAAAAGACTTTTTATATGAACTTAAAGAAAATCCTTTTTCTAATTTTTATGTAGTTAAAGTTGATAATAAAATTTATGGTTATATTATCTTTTGGATAACTTTTGAAACTTCTACTTTATGTAGGATTTGTGTTGAAAATTTAAAAAAATATCAGGGTTTAGGAAGTTTTTTGCTTGAAAATGCAGAAAAAATATTAATAAAAAATAAAGTTGAAAGTATGAGTTTAGAAGTTAGAGAATCTAATTTGAGTGCAATAAATTTTTATAAAAAACATGGTTTTATAAAAATCTTTATGAAAGAGCATTATTATGCTAATGGTGAAAATGCTTTATATATGATGAAAGGATATTAATATGGATAAAATTATTTTAGCTTTAGAATCAAGTTGTGATGAAACAGCCTGTGCTATATTAAAAAATGATGAACTTATTGCTAATGTAATATCTTCACAAATTGAAGTACATCAAAAATATGGTGGAGTTATGCCTGAAATTGCTTCAAGATTACATCTTGAAAATATTTTAGTAGTTATTAATGAAGCTATTGAAAAAGCTCATATCAAATTAGAAGATGTAACAGCTTTTGCAGTTACTAGAGGTCCTGGTCTAATAGGTGCGCTTCATGTTGGTTTACAAGCAATAAAAACTTTAGCTTTAATTTATAATAAACCAATCATTCCAATACATCATTTAGCTGGTCATATATATGCAAACGAGTTTGTTAGTCCTTTAAAATTTCCTACTTTGGCTTTAGTTGTTAGTGGAGGAAATACCGAACTTGTTTATATGAAAGAACATCTTTCTTTTGAAGTCATTGGAGAAACTTTAGATGATGCAGTTGGAGAAAGTTTTGATAAAGTTGCTCGAGTTTTAGGACTTCCTTATCCTGGAGGAGTTTCAATTGATAAATTATCAAAAGAAGGAGTTCACGAATATAATTTACCAAATATGAAACACGAAGATACTTTAAATTTTAGCTATAGCGGACTTAAAACTGCTGTAATTAATTTAGTTCATAAATTAGAACAAAATAATCAACAAGTTAATATTGCTAATATGGCAAAGTCCTTCCAAGATGTTGCTATTAAGGAACTTTTAGATAAAGTAAATTTAGCAATTAAAAAATATGATGTTAAGCAAATTGTTTTAGCAGGTGGCGTAAGTGCAAATTCATATTTAAGAAGCGAAATAACTGCAATGTTTAAGGATACTAATATAGAAGTTATTATTCCACCAATTTGGTGCACAACTGATAATGCCGCAATGATTGCTAAAGTTGCAAGTTACTTATATGATCGTAAGATATTTGCATCCTTAGATTTATCCGTTAATCCAAGTTGGAAAATACAAGATTATTTAAATTTTTAATAAAAATTTATACAAATTTATATATAATATAAAAGAAACGAGGAAATATAATGAGCGCAGTAGATATGACAAATAGAAAATTATTTAATGAATTTTATGATAAAAAAGACATTAACAATAAAGAAGTTACTTTAAAAGGATGGGTTCGTAGTAATCGTAATAATGGTTCAATTGGTTTTATTGAATTTAATGATGGAACTTATTTTAAAAATATTCAAATTGTTTATGAAAGTAGTAATAATTTTTATGATGAATTTGCAAAAATAAAATATGGAAGTGCAATTTCTATTACTGGTAAAGTTGTATTAACTCCATCAAATAAACAACCTTTTGAAATTCATGGCGAATCTTTTAAATTAGAAGGTGATTGTCAAGAAGATTATCCACTTCAAAAGAAACGTCATAGTTTTGAATTTTTACGTGATATTGCTCATCTTCGTCCTAGAGCAAATACTTTTAATGCAGTCTTTAGAGTACGTAATGCTTTAGCTTTTGCAATTCATAAATATTTTCAAGAACATGGATTTATGTACGTTCACACTCCAATTATTACTGCTAACGACGCAGAAGGTGCTGGACAAGTTTTTAAAGTTGTTACTGATTTAAAAAAACCTGAAGATTTCTTTAAAGCAAGTGCAAGTTTAACTGTTAGTGGTCAACTTCATGTTGAAGCTTTTGCATTAGCTTTTAGAGATGTTTACACTTTTGGCCCTACATTTAGAGCAGAAAATTCAAATACTGTACGTCATGCAAGTGAATTTCGGATGATTGAACCTGAAATGGCTTTTGCTGATTTAAATGATGATATGAATACTATCGAATCATTTTTAAAATATATCATTAATTATGTTTTAGAAAATTGTAAAGATGAGATGAATTTCTTTGATTCAATGATTGAAAAAGGCTTATTAGATAAATTACATCATGTTCTTAATAGTGAATTTAAGAGAATGACTTATACTGAAGGAATTGAACTTTTATTAAAAGCAAAAGCAGAAGGTCATAAATTTGAAAATGATAATATTTTCTGGGGAATGGATCTTCAAAGTGAGCATGAAAGATATTTAACTGAACAAGTTATAAAAGGACCAATGTTTTTAATTGATTATCCAAAAGAAATTAAAGCATTTTATATGAAACTTAATAAAGATAATAAAACCGTTGCAGCTTGCGACCTATTAGTTCCTAGTGTTGGAGAATTAGTTGGTGGAAGTCAAAGAGAAGAAAATTATGATTTATTAAAAGCTAAAATGGAAGAAATTGGCAATGCCAAAGGTCTTGAATGGTATCTTGATTTAAGAAAATATGGTGGTTGTGTCCATAGTGGTTTCGGTTTAGGATTTGATCGTTTATTAATGTATATTACTGGCATGGCTAATATTAGAGATGTTGAACCATATCCACGTACACCTGGAAGTTTGAGATTTTAATTATGGAAGAAAATAACATTAACAATCTAACTAATAACGAGACTTTCGAGGCTAAAGAAATCGAAAGAAAAGAACTTGAAAAAAAGAAAAGTACTTTTCGACTTTTTTGGCTTTTTATTTTTATCGATTTAGGTTTGCTTGTTTGGATTATTTATTTATTAGTCAATATATTTATTGATGCCTTTAAAGGAATTTAATTATTTTTTATTAAAATCATTACTAAAAATAGTCGATAAATCGATGTTATCTAAATTTTGAGAGAACATCTTGTCGGCTAATTTTTTTATTCTAAAAGATCTAGCAATATAACCTTGGACATTAATTAAATACCAAACTAATCCAACAAATCCAAAAAGGAAAATAAAATAATTTAAACAACTAATATTAGTTAAAAAATGAGGAATATTTTGTAATTCAACTCCACCAATTCCTAATGGAAAGTAATATGTTGCATTTGTAAAATTCCAAGTATAAAACAACGTTCCAATTCCAGTTTGATCATTAAATATTGATTCAGTCCAATTTCCATCAATTCCATGATATATAACATAAATTAAAAAACTTGCAATTAATAATAAAATTGGAGCAATACTTGTTTTAAAAAAGTATATGCGAATTTTTTTATAAGCTATTTCAACAAATTTTTTATCATCATCAATTAAACCACTAACAATTAACGGACTCATAAATTTATCAACTTTTTTTGATTGACGTTCCATTATTATTTCAATTGCGCGTCCAATTAAGCCAAAAATAGCAAAAAATGCTACTACGACAAATAAAATAGCAATTATAGTTTTCCAAGTAATTTGACCAAAATCTTTAACATTTAATAAAAACATCATGATTTTAAATCCTCATTATCTTTAGTTACATCAATTAAAGGAGTTTCTTTTTCCTCAATTAATTCTTTATCTATTTGGTTATTTTTTAAAGTATTTAACATATTAGGATCTACATTAATATTAGTAAAATTATTTGTAATATTAGTAGGAGTAGGATTTAACTCCTTATTAATTGCTTCAGCTTTTCTTTGTTTTAAAATATATAAAGCTTTATCATCCATTTCATCTTTTAAGTTAAATTTCTTTCCTTTAAAGAAGTAAATAATCATTTTTAAAAAATAATATAAAAAGATTCCAAATAAATAAATTCCATATAAAACTAAAAAGACAATTAAAAAAGGTAATCCAATAAAATATAAAATCCCTTTACCAAAAGTTTTCAAAAAACTCATCATAAATCTAATTATACTTTCTTTTGCTTTATTTTACATGCTAAATCAATCGATTTATATGCCAAAATTAAAATTGGTAAAACTAAAAGTAAAATAAACGAACGTTCCATAGGAAATAGTTTTATAAATAAGACGTATATAATCCAAGTTATAACTACAAAAATAGTAAAAAGTAATATTTTCCATCGATTAATTCTTTTTGTTATATAAAAAAATAACGAACTAGTACCTGAAACTAATAAAAATAAATAAAAATAAGATAAATTAAAAAAATAAAGAATAACAGTAAGAAGTATTGTTACTGATAAGAAACTAATTTGAACAATAGAACAAGTTTTATAATAAAAATCTTCTATGTAAAATTTTTTAACTTGATCGTAAGTTGTTATTAACATCATCAATCCTTGCAGTAAACTATATAAATAAACAAATGTTGGGATAGAATTATTCAAATATTCAACGTTTTGAATATTTAATAAATTATAAATAATTTCAATAAAATTAATATTAAAAAAGTAATTAAATATAAAAAGCTCTAATAAATTTATAAAAGTTAATACGATTGCTGTTAAAGCTAGACTATTAAGAACTCCTAAGTTACATTTTATTAAAAACGCATATACAAAAGAAGAAATTAATACTGGAATTAAAGTAAAAAGGACTGAAGTAAAATCTCCAATACAAAATATTATTGAAATTATTAAAGATGTTAAGGCATATATAACATAATAACGACTTTTAATAAATAAAGTACAAATTATACTTGGTAATGGTAATAAAAAAACTACAACAACCCCTGTAATAGGTAAATATGTTATTAAAATCATCATAATGAGGTTAACAGCACTTAATAAACTCATTAAAGGAATACTTTCTTTTAAGTTTTCTTTTATTGAAAAAATTTTATCCATGTTTTTATATTAAATCAAATTAAAATTTATGAAAATACTTTCAATATTGTTTTTATATAAAAACAATAGAAAAAATGGTAAAATCATAAACATGGATTATCAAACTGAATTAAATGAAAAACAATATGAAGCTGTTTCAACTTCTGAACAATATGTGCGAATTATTGCAGGAGCTGGAAGTGGTAAAACTCGAGTTTTAACTTATCGAATTGCTTATTTAATTGAAAAATTCCATGTCTATCCATCAAATATTTTAGCAATTACTTTTACAAATAAAGTTGCTCGTGAAATGAAAGAAAGAACTGAAAACTTATTACCAGATGTTAATTTATTTGGTTTACAAATTTCTACTTTCCATAGTTTTTGTGCTAAATTTTTAAGAAAAGAAATAGATGTTTTACAAATTAATCCAAGTTTTGTTATTTTTGATGAAGAAGATCAACTTAGATTATTAAAGTTAATTGGAGAAAATAAAGGTTATAAGAAAACTGATGATATTATTAAAGAAGTTTTAGATTTTATCGGCAAAAATAAAACTAAAGGTCTTTTACCTAGTAAAATTAATATTGATGAATTAAATGAAAAAGAAAAGAAATACTTTAATTTTTATGTTGAATATGAAAAAAAGAAAAGTGAATGTAAAGCTTTAGATTTTGATGATTTATTAATATATACAATTACAATTTTATCTAATTTTAGTGAAATAAAAGCTCGTTATAACGAAAAATTTCGTCATATCTTAATCGATGAATTTCAAGATACTAATGATTTACAATTTCAGTTATTAACTTTACTTTTAGGAAATAATACTAATTTATATGTTGTTGGTGACCCTGATCAAACTATTTACACTTGGCGAGGAGCTAATCAAGATATTATTTTAAAAATGAATCGATATTTCCCTACTATAAAAACTATTATTCTAGACCGAAATTATCGTTCAACTAGTGAAATTTTAAATGCCGCTAATCGTTTAATTGATAATAATATTGACCGAGTTAAAAAAGATTTATATACTAAAAATAATGGTGGTAAAAAAATTGAAACTAAAGCTCTTAATAATGCGATTTTAGAAGGAAATTATGTTGCAAATAAGATTTTTGAAATTAAATATAAAAATCCAGAAGTAAAATATAGCGATTTTGCTATTTTATATCGCAGTAGTTATTTATCACTTCGAATTGAAAATGCTTTAACTGCTAGAAATATCCCTTATAAAGTTTATGGTGGAATGAAGTTTTATAGTCGAAAAGAAGTTAAAGATTGTTTAGCTTATTTTAAACTTTTAATTAATGAAGATGATGATGTTAGTTTTGAAAGAATTATTAATGTTCCTCGAAGAAAAATTGGTGAATTAACTACTAAAAAAATTGTTGCAGAAGCTAATTTAAATAATGTTTCAATGATTAAATTTTTAAAAAATATTCATCATTATGAAACTTCTTTAAATGCTTCAATTGTTTCTAAACTTGATGATTTATTTATCTTAATGGATGAAACTAGAGCTAAAATAACTCAAAATTTAGAAGCTTATAGTGAGGTTTTAGATGATTTTATTACAAAAATTGGTTATAAAGATTATTTAGAAGAAAATGATGATACAAAAGATAAAATTGAAAACGTACGTGCTTTAATTGATGATATTCGTTCATTTTTAAAACAAAATCCTGAATCTAAATTTGAAGATTATTTACAAAACGTAAGTTTACTTAGTTATCAAGATGAAATAGATGATACTGATACAGTTAGTTTAATGACCATTCATACTGCTAAAGGTCTTGAATTTGATTATGTTTTTGTAGTTGGTTTAATTCAAAATGTTTTCCCTAATAATAGAGCACTTTTAGCTTCTAGTAAAAGTAAATTAGAAGAAGAAAGACGTTTAGCTTACGTAGCTTTTACTAGAGCAAAAAAAGAACTTTATTTAACTTTAAATCGAGATTATTCATATTATACTCAATCATATAATTCCCCTTCTCAATTTATTAAAGAAGCTGGAATTGATTTAGAAACATTTTCTATTAAAAATTTATATAATAATAACGAGCGTCTTTATAAATATGATTTTGATAAAACTAAATCTAGTGAATCAAAGAATTTATCAAGTAATATCATTAATTTAAATGAGAAAAATAAAATTAAATGGAACGTTGGAGATATAGCAATTCATAAAGTATTTGGTGAAGGAAAAGTTATAAAAGTTGAAGAAGACTTTGTTGTAATTGATTTTATTGATTATGGAAAAAAAACTTTACTTGCCTCCCATCCAACATTATCTAAAAAGGAGTAGTTATGGATTTTTTAGAAGCTAAAAAAAGACATCAAGAATTAGTAGAAATTTTAGAAAAATATTCTTATGAATATTACGTTTTAGATAATCCAAGTGTTAGTGATGCTGAATATGATGATAAATTAAGTGAACTTGAAAATCTTGAAAAACTTTTTCCTGAACTAATTACAAGAAATTCCCCAACTCAACGTATTATTGGTCAAGTTTTAACAGGTTTTAATAAAATTCATCATAAATATCAAATGTTATCTTTAGGAGATGTTTTTAATCTTGAAGAGTTAAAAATTTGGGACCGTAAGCTTTGTGAAAATTTAAATGTTAAAAATGTTGCTTATAATGCTGAAATGAAAATTGATGGCTTAGCAATGAGTTTAGTTTATGAAAATGGTGAACTTTTATATTGTGCAACTAGAGGAGATGGAACTACTGGGGAAGATGTTACAACTAATGTCTTAACAATTCCTTCAATTCCTACTCATATTAAAATTAAAGAACGCGTTGAAATTCGTGGTGAAGTTTATATGCCAAAAGCTTCATTTATGGCATTAAATGAAGCTAGAAAAGAAGCAGGTGAGCCTTTATTTGCTAATGCTAGAAATGCTGCCGCTGGAAGTATAAGAAATTTAGATAGTAATGTTGCAAAAAGTCGTAAACTTGATGCTTGGTGGTATTATCTTGAAGAACCTGAAAAGTTTAATGTTAAAACTCAAGCTGAAGCTTTAGACTTTATTGAATCACTTGGTTTTAAAGTTAATCCTGAAAGAAAAGTTTTATCTAATTTTGAAGAAATCAATAAATATGTTGAAGAATATAATAAAAAAAGAAATTCTTTACCTTATGATATTGATGGAATAGTTTTAAAAGTTAATGATCTTTCTTTACATGAAGAAATTGGTTATACTGCAAAAACCCCTAAATGGGCAATTGCGTATAAATTTCCTCCTGAAGAAGTTATTACTAAATTAAAAGATATTATTTATACAGTTGGAAGAACTGGAAAAATTACACCAAATGCTGTTTTAGAACCTGTTAAGGTTGCTGGAAGTACTGTTCAAAGAGCCACTTTACATAATGAAGATTTTATTAAAGAAAAAGATTTAATGATTGGAGATTATGTCATTTTAAGGAAAGCTGGAGATATTATTCCAGAAGTAGTAACTCCAGTTTATGCTCGTCGAGATGGCACTCAAGTTCCATTTAAAATGATTACTCATTGTCCAGATTGTGGATCAGAACTAGTAAAAATTGAGGCAATGCACTTTTGTTTAAATAAAAATTGTCCTAGTAGAAAAATTGAAAGTTTAATTCATTTTGCTAGTAAAGATGCAATGGATATTGAAGGAATGGGAGATAAAGTTTGTGAACAATTTTTTGCTGAAAAGTTTATTCAAAGTATTCCTGATATTTATAGACTAGCTAACTTTAAGGAAAATATTATTCAAATTGAAGGGCGGAGTTATAAATCAACTGAATCGTTATTAGATGCAATTGAAAATTCTAAGAAAAAATCTTTAGAAAAATTACTTTTTGGACTTGGAATTAAAGAAGTAGGGGAAAAAATGGCTAAGGTTTTAGCACGTTTTTATAAAAATATTGATCGATTAATGTCTGAAAGTGAAGAAAATTTATTAAAAATAAGTGATATCGGTGAAGTTTGTGCAGCTTCTATTTATAAATACTTCCATGATGAAGAAAATATTAAATTAATTGATGAATTAAAACAATTAGGATTAAATATGAATTATCTTGGAAGTGAAACTATTAATGAAAATAATTATTTTTATAATAAAAAAATAGTTTTAACAGGTACTTTAAGTAAATATGGAAGAAAAGAAGCTACTGAGATTTTAGAAAATTTAGGAGCTCATGTTTCTTCTAGTGTAAGTAAAGTTACAGATTTAGTAATTTATGGAGAAGAAGCTGGTTCTAAATTAGATAAGGCTAATAAATTAAATGTTAGAGTAATGAATGAAGATGAATTTTTAGATATATTAAAAGGAGTAGAAGATGAAACAAATTAATGAAGAAGTCTTAAAAGATGCTAGTCATCGTTTGTTATTTGATATAAGCGATGAAGAAATGAAATTGTTATTAACTGAATTTGATGTCTTAATTAAGCAATTTGAATTATTAAAAGATATTGAAAATGTTAATGAGGTTGCTCCAATGACTTTTCCTTATGAAATTTTTAATGATTATTTAAGAGAAGATGTTCCAAGTGATGTTTTAACTAAAGAAGAGGCTTTAAAAAATGCGAAAAATGTTAAAGATGGACAAATTAAGCTTCCAAAGGTGGTGTAAGTATGGATTATTTAGATTTAACTCTTATTGAAATTCATAAAGCTTTAGTAGATAAAAAAATTAAAGTTAGTGATTTAGTTAAAGAAGCTCTTAAACGTGCTAAAGAAAATAATGACAATGTTTTTGAAATTATTTTAGAAGAAGAAGCTTTAAAAAAAGCTTATGAATTAGATAAATTAGAAGTTCCTAGTGAAGATATTTTGTTTGGAATACCTTATGTAGCTAAAGATAATTTTAGTACAAAAGGAATAGAAACTACTGCTAGTAGTAATATTTTAAATGGCTATATTCCTTTATTTAACGCAACAGTTATTGAAAGATTAAATAACAAAAATATGGTTTTAATCGGAAAAACTACTCTTGATGAACTTGCAATGGGAGGTACTGGAACAACTGGTCATAAAGGCATTACTTATAATCCTTATGATAAGTCTCATGCTCATTTAGTTGGAGGATCAAGTGCAGGAAGCGCTGTTTCTGTTAGTGCTGGAATTGTTCCTTTTGCTTTAGGCAGCGATACTGGAGATAGTGTTCGTAAACCTGCTAGTTTTGCTGGTTTAGTTGGTTTTAAACCAACCTGGGGAAGAATTTCTCGTTTTGGTTTATTTCCTTTTGCACCAAGTTTAGATCATGTTGCTTATTTTACAAGAAGCGTTGATGATGCTGGAGTTATTTTAAATACTCTTAGCGGAAGCGATAAACGTGATTCAACATGTTTAAAAGAGCCTCATACCAACTATGATTTTAATAAAGAAATTTCTTTAAAATCTAAAAAAATAGGTGTAATTAAAGAGGTTTTTGATTCAATTACAGACTTAGAGGTCAAAAATCAATTTGAAGAATTTATTACTAAATTAAAGAAAATTAGTAATGTTGAATTTGTTTCAATTCCTAAAAATTTATTAGAAGCTATTTATCCAACTTATAATGTTATTAGTTGTGCAGAAGCTACAAGTAATAATGCAAATTTAGATGGAATTAAATTCGGACCTAATTATGGAGGTAAAACTTATCAAGAAGTAATGTTTAATAATCGTGATAAGGGATTTTCACCTTTAATTAAAAGACGTTTTATTATTGGAAGTTATGCTCTAATGAGTGAAAATCGTGAAGAACTTTTTGACCGTGCTCAAAAAGTTAGAAGAATTATTGTTGAAACATTTAATAAGAAACTTGAAGAATATGATTGTTTAATTGGTTTAGCAAGTCCTTCAGTTGCACCTACTTTTGAAAGTAGTAGTGATAAATTATCAGCAACTTATTTAATTGCTGATAATTATTTAGCGTTTGCTAATTTTGGAGGACAACCTTCAATTACTTTACCACTTGGTTTTAAAAATCATTTACCATTTGGTATTAATTTAACTTCTAAAATATTTAATGATGAAGAATTATTATACATTGCTAAAGAATTTGAAAAATTAACAAATTTAAAAAATCTTAGTGTCAATAATAAAGGAGGAAATTAAAATGAATTTTGAAGCTATTATTGGACTTGAAATTCATGTTGAGATGAAAACAAAAAGTAAAATGTTTTCATCTGCTCCAATTAATTTTAATGATGAACCAAATACAGATGTTGCTTTACTTGACATGGCTTTTCCTGGAACTATGCCAATTGTAAATAAAGAAGCAGTTAGAAATGCAATTAGAATTTGTAATGCTTTACATATGGAAATAGATCATGAACTATGGTTTGATCGTAAAAATTACTTTTATAGTGATTTACCAAAAGGCTATCAAATTACCCAACAATTCCGTCCTATCGGTAAAGAAGGTTATTTAGAAATTGAAATTAATAATCAAAAAAAGAAAATTGAAATAGAGCGTTTACATATGGAAGAAGATACTTGTAAACAACTTCATTTTTTAGATTTTACTTTACTTGATTATAATCGTGCAGGAATCCCTTTAATTGAAATTGTTTCTAAACCAGTTTTAAGAAGTGGTGAAGAAGCTCGAAAATATGTCGATAAAATTCGTGAATTAGTAACATTTAGTAATGTTAGTGATGGAAAGATGGAAGAAGGAAGTCTTAGATGTGATGTTAATATTTCTTTAAGACCTTATGGAATAGATAAGTTTGGTACAAAAGTAGAAATTAAAAACTTAAATAGTATTGCTAATATTGAAAAAGCTATCGACTATGAAATTAAAAGACAATCTGAATTAATTTTGCTTGGTAAAGAAATTGCTCAAGAAACTAGAAGATTTGATGAAGCAAAAAAAGAAACAGTTTTAATGAGAGTTAAGACTGATGCAGTTGATTATAAATACTTTACTGAGCCAAATATTTTACCAATTCATATTAGTGATGAATTTATTAAAGATGCTATTGATACTTGTCCTGAGCTTTATGATGCAAAATTAAATCGATTCATTAATGATTATAAACTAGATGAAGTTGATGCAAAAATATTAATAAATAATCAAGGTTTTGCAGACTTTTTTGAAAAAATATGCACTTTTAGTAATAATTATATTAACATTTCTAAGTTTATAATTAGTGATATAATGGGTTATTTAAATAAGAATCAACTAACAATTGATGAATTTAAAGTTGACTATAAAAACATTGCTGAGATGGTAGATTTATTAAAAAGTAATGAAATTAATTCCTCTCAAGGTAAAGAAATCTTTATGGTTTTAGTTAAAGAAAATAAATCTCCTTATAAAATAAAAGAAGAACTTGGATTTAGTTTAATTAATGATGATGATTTAATTAGAAAAATTGTAATTGATACTTTAAATTCTAATTCATCATTAAAAGATGACTTTAGAGCTGGTAAAACTCGTGTTCAAGGTTTCATTATGGGTCAAATTATGAAACAATTAAAGGGGAAGGTTAATCCTAGCGTTGCTAATAAAATCATCTTAGAGGAATTAAATAAATAATATGGAATTTTTTATTAAAGAAGAATTTAATGCTAAATGGGTATATGTAAAAAATGATGCTAACTTAAGTATATGTTTTTGTTCATTTGGAGCATCAGTTTATAGTTTAGATTTTTATAATGAACCAGTTATTTTAAAATTTGCTTCTAAAGAAGATTTTTTATATAGTAAAGGATTTCATGGAAAAACTTTAGGAAGAGTTGCAGGAAGATTACTTTCACCGATTTTAATTGATAATATTAGTTATAATCTTAAACTTGAAAAAGGTTTTCAATATGCACTTCATGGTGGAAGTGATACTTCGCTTTCATATAAAAATTTTGAAGTCGATGTAAAAACTTTATCTAATAAAATTAAAGTTATATTTAGTTATATTGATAAAGATCTTGAAAATGGATTTCCTGGAAAATGTAAAATTAAAATTACTTATGAAGTAGGTTTAAAAAACGATGAAATTAAATTAATTCAAGAAGCTATACCAAATCGAAAAACTTTAATTAATTTATCTAATCATATGTATTTTATTTTTAATAATGATTTAAATTTAAATAAATATTATTTAAAAATGAATGCTAGTAAATATGCTGTAGTTGATGAAACCATTTTAATTAAAGACGTTGCTGAAGTTCCTGAATATTTAAATTTTACTAACGGTGAAAATTTAAAAATTAAGTTGGAACAAGTCGAAGAAGAATCGTTTTTAAAAACAATTGATAATACCTTTATTTTTGACGAAACATCTAATGGTGAAGGGAAAGTTATTTTAAGAAATAACAAAACTCAGCTTACTTTAACAACTTCATATCCTGCAATGAATATATATGTTGATAATACTTTAAATGATTTAGTTTTTGAAAATAGTCCAATAAAAACTTCAAGAAAAGCAATTGCTTTAGAACCTCAATTACTAGTTTTAAATCAAGAAAACATTACTTTTGATAAAAACAAAAAATATTATTTTTATATTAAATATGCTTTTAAAAAGTTGGAGGTAAAAGATGAATAATGAAATTTTAGTTGAGTTTAAAAAGGTTTTCAACGAAAATGCAGACTTTTTAATTAATACAGGAGGCCGACTTGAAATATGTGGAAATCATACTGATCACAATCATGGTTTATGTATTGTTGCTAATTGTTCATTAAGAGTCTATGCCGCTATTAAAAAGAATTTATCTAAAGTTAGAATTCAGTCTAAAGGATATAAATATATTGAATTTGATATTAATGATTTAAGTTTAAAAGAAAGCGAATATTCTACAACTTTAGCTTTATGTAAAGGTATTTTATTTAAGTTAGCAAATGATGGTTATAAGATTGGTGGATTTGATGCTTATATTGAAAGTGAGATTCCTGATGGAAGCGGAGTTAGTAGTAGCGCTGCTATTGAATCATTATTTGGTTATATTATTTCTTATTTATATAATGATGGAAAAATTAGTGAATTAGTAATTGCTAAAACTGGTCAATATAGTGAAAATACTTATTTCCATAAGCCATGTGGCTTACTTGATCAAGTTGGTACAAGTTTTAATAGTAGTAATTTTATTGATTTTAAAAATATTGACAATCCTTTAATTAAAACAATGGAATTTAATTTACCAGTAGCAATTTATTTAATTAAAAGCGAAGGAAACCATTCAAATTTAACTCCATTATATAAAGCAATTACTGATAATATGCGAATTGTTGCTAATAAACTTGGAGGAAAAATGTTTTTAAGAGATGTCGAATCAAAGGATATTTTTAAAGATATTGATGCATTAGATTGTTCTTTAGAAGTTAAAAATTGTGCTAAACATTTCTTTATAGAAAATAATAATGTTCTTCAAGCAAAAGAAGCTATTTTAAATAATGATTTAGATTTATTTTTTGATGCTTTAAGAAAATCACAAGAAACAAGTAAAAATAATATTAAAAACACTTTTGTAGAAGGAGAATATAATGATTCTCCACAAAATATAATTGATGATTTAACTCCATTTATTAAAGAAAATGGAGCTATTAGAATTCATGGTGGTGGATTTAAAGGAACTGTTTTAGCTATTATTAAAGATAGTTTTAAAGATCAATTTGAAGAATATATTTATAATAAATATGATTCTTCAAGAATATTTAAAGTATATATTCCAAAAAAGGCATTATCTTTTCAAAAAATAAATTAAATAATTTATAATATAAAAAAAGGAGAGAAATTATGAAATTTGATTCATTAGACAAAGTTATTCGTATAATTTTATTAATTCCAATATGGGGATGGATTACGAGTGGATTATATCGTATTTTTAAATATGCTAAAAAAGGAAATGTTGTAACTTTACTTGTTGGTGTACTTTGCATTATCCCTGTAGTTGGATTTTTTGTAAGTATTGTTGATTTAGTTACAACTATTTTAGATAATAAAATCTACGTCTTAGCTGATTAATTATGGGAAAAACTTTAGACAATTTCGAAAAAACAATCAAAGAGCTTGAAGATTTTAATTTGCCTGAATATAAGGAATTACCTGACATTGCTTTATATATGGAGCAAGTAGTTGGCTATATTAAAGAATGCTTAGAACAATTTTCTAATAAAGATGATTCAATTATTACTCCTTTTATGGTTAATAATTATGTTAAAGCCAAAATTATTAATCCACCAAAGGATAAAAAATATAATCGTGATCATATCGGATATTTAATTGCAATTTCAATGCTTAAATCAGTTGTTTCAATGCGAGATATTGCTGTTTTTATTGATTTAGATCGAAAATCTGATTTATATACTGATAAGCAAAATTTATATAGCTTTTTTAAAAGCATTGAAAATGAATCTTTAAAAAATGTTATTCATAAAGTAAAAACTCGTACTGAAGTTTTTAAAAAGGCAAATAATTCTAAAAAAAATAAAAAAGAAAACTTTTCTGAAGATCTTTATGAACAAACTAATTTAGCTTACATTGCTTTAAGATTATATACTGAAAGCGAATGTAATAAATTAATTGCTGATAAAATTATGAGTCAATTATCAAATGAAATGATGCCTGAAAAAGTATTAAATGAAAACGACATTATGAAAATTGATAAACGTAAAACTTTACTTGAAGCTAAGAAACTTGCTGATAGAAACAAGAAAAAATAGGAGATAACTATGAAAGTATTAGTAACTGGTGGACTTGGCTTCATTGGTAGCCATACTGTATGCGAATTATTAGAAAAAGATTATCAAGTCATTATTATTGATAATCTTTATAATAGTAAACTTGATGTATTAGACCGTATTAAAAAAATTACTTCTAAAGAGGTTAAATTTTATCGAGGAGATGTTCAAGATTTAACTTTATTAGAAAAAATATTTAAAGAAGAGTCTCCTGAAGCTATTATTCATTTTGCTGGATATAAAGCAGTTGGAGAAAGTGTTTCTAAACCTCTTGAATATTATGACAACAACTTATCTTCAACATTAGCTTTATTAAAAATGATGAAGAAATTTCATTGTTTAAATTTTGTTTTTAGTAGTAGTGCTACCATTTATGGTGTTCCAGATCATGTACCTCTTTCAGAAACTGACTTACGTAAAGAAGCAACTTCTCCATATGGCGAAACTAAAGTTATGATTGAAAGAATATTAGAAGATGTTTGTAAAGCTAATAAAGAATATAATGTAGCAATTTTAAGATATTTTAATCCAATTGGTGCTCATAAATCTACTTTACTTGGTGAAGATCCTAATGGAATTCCTAATAATTTATTACCTTACATCAATAAAGTAGCAGTTGGAGAATTACCTTATTTAAATGTTTATGGAAATGATTATCCTACTGTTGATGGAACAGGTGTTAGAGATTATATCCATGTATTAGATTTAGCAAATGGACATGTTTTAGCTTTAAATAAATTAAAAACTAAGCCAGGATATGTTATTTATAACTTAGGAACAGGTAAAGGAACTTCAGTTTTAGAGATGGTAGATGCTTATCAAAAAGCTACTGGAATTCATATTCCTATTGAAATTAAACCTCGTCGAGATGGAGATGTAGCTGAAAACTATGCTAATTGTGATAAAGCTTTTAAAGAATTAGGCTTTAAAGCAAAGTATAATGTTTATGATGCTTGTTTAGATGGTTATAAATTTCAATTAGCTGAGAAAAATAGAAAAAGTTAATTAAATTAATTTATGCGAGTTTGTTATATTTTATCTAGTGTACCAGGTAGTGGAAAGACTACCTGGGCTTTAAACTTTAAGGCAACTCATTTAAATACGTTTATTGTTTCAAGTGATGAGATAAGAAAAGAACTTGGTGGAACTTATCAATATTTTAAAGAAGAAGAACGTGTTTGGAGGATTTTTTTTGCTAGAGGAAATAAATATGCTCGTGAGCATAAAGATTGTTCAGTTATTTTAGATTCAACTTGTATTAATGATTATTTTCGTGAATTATATCGTAAAAAAATGGTTGGATTTGAAAAATATGTTTTAGTATATTTTAATGTTAGTTTTGCAACTTGTAGAAAAAGAAATAAAAATCGTCGTATTGAAAAACAAGTTCCAGAAGCAGCTTTTAATGATTTACTTAAAAATTTTAAGAAACCTTCAAAAGAAGTAATTGCTTTATTTGATGAATTTATTGAAATAACTAATTGACGTGTAGACAAATGGTAAAGTCACTTGTCTCTGAAACAAGGAATTGCTGGTTCGAGTCCAGCCACGTCAGCCATTTTTTATTTTTAATGAAAATTAGTAAGTATTTTTGTAAAATATTTAAGGTAGAAAAAAAGAGGAAAAGATATGAATATTGGATTAATCGCACACGATAAAGAAAAACCTTCAATGATTGCTTTATGTATTAAATATAAAGATGTTTTAGCTCCACATCATTTAGTTGCTACAGGAACTACTGGTAAATTAATTAGTGAAGCAACTGGTTTAGAAGTTACTAGAATGAAAAGTGGTCCTCTTGGAGGAGATCAACAAATAGGTTCAATGATTGCAAATAAAGAATTAGATTTAGTTGTCTTTTTACGTGACCCTTTAACTGCTCAACCTCATGAGCCTGATGTTAGTGCTTTACTTAGACTTTGTGATGTTACTAATACCCCTTTAGCTACTAATAAAGCTAGTGCTGAAATAATGCTAAATGCTTTAAGAAATAATGAAATTAAACCAAGAAACTAGGAAGTTAGTTTAATGGTAAAACGATAGTCTCCGAAGCTATAGTTAAGCGTTCGATTCGCTTACTTCCTGCCAAAAACTTAGTTATTTTTTAAAAAACCTTGCAAAACTCAATTAAAATTTAAAAATTTTAGAAAAAATAATATATTTTAAAAACTTTTTTAAAGTAAAAAATAATTAATTTAATGATTTTATAATTATTATATTTTATAATAATTAAATGAGGTTTTAGTATGCTAGTATTAACTAATATTTTTGAATTAATGCAACAAGATCAAATTAAAATTTTTGATTTTACTTTTAGCGTTATTTTAGTCATTTTAATTAATTGTTTTATTTTTTGGTTTGTTAAAAGAAAGTTAATTCGTATTATTATTTCTTTAACTAGCATTGCTTATATCATTACTAGCATTTTCTTATTAGATTCAACTAGCTTCATTTTATTTGGAGTAATTACAATTATTTCTTTATTAGCTCTATTTGTTAATATGGCTGAAACCAGATATTTATTTGCAAATAAAATGTCTATTCGTAAACTTAATAAAAAAGCTCCAGAAGTTGAAAAAATCTTTGACCATGAAAGTTTATATAAAACTATTAATGAAACTGTTTTGTATTTAAGCAAAAATAAAATTGGTGGATTAATAACTTTTGAAAGAAAAGATAAACTTAAAGATATTATTAAAAATGGAAGTTATTTGGATGCTCCAGTTACTTTTGAATTATTAATTACTATTTTTTATCCAGGAACTAGACTTCATGATGGAGCAGTAGTTATTAAAGGAGATAAAATTATAGCAGCTAGTGTTTATTACACTCCAACTACTAAACCATTAACTGGAAAATATGGTTCAAGACATAGAGCAGCTATTGGAATTAGTGAAATTAGTGATGCTGTAACAGTAGTTGTTAGTGAAGAAACTGGAAGAATTTCCATTGCTTATAATGGAAATATTGAAAACTATTCTCCTGATAATTTTTATAAAGCATTTGAAAATATTATGAATGAAACTGATTTAGTTGAGGAACCAAATGAAAGATAGTTATCAAGAATTTTATAATTACATTATTAAAGTTCTTTCGATTTCAAAGATTGGTTTAGTTTTTTCAAAAGACCCTTACGCTTTATCAAATTATACTCAAATTGAAAAATTATCGCTTGAAATGTTAGAAAACTTTGAGCATGTTAAGTTTGACCGCCATAATTATTTTCAAAGGAATATTTATCCTACTCCAAATGTAAGTTTAAGAGTAGCAGTTTTTAATAAAGAAAAAGAAATTTTATTTGTTAGAGAAGTTATTGACCATGGTTATTCTTTACCAGGTGGATGGTGTGATTTATATGATTCTCCAATGGATACAGCTCGTAATGAATGTATGCAAGAAGCTGGAATTAAAATTAAAAACGTTTCTTTTTGTGGAATATTTAATCGTACCCCATTTAAACAAGGGATAGAAAAATTTGAAAGAGCAACTGTTCCAGAATATTTAATTTTATTAAAAGCTGAAATTGATGGAAAATTTAATGAACATGAATATGAAACTGATGACGTTAGATTTTTTAAAAAAGATCAATTACCAGAAAAATTTAGTAATAAAATTACTAAAGATGAATGGTTAAAAATAATAGATTGTGCTTATAATGACAAAATTATAATTGAATAGGAGGAAATTTATGTCAACACATATTAAAAATGATGCAGTATTTGCTAAAACTGTCTTAATGCCAGGAGATCCTTTAAGAGCAAAATACATTGCTGAAAATTACTTAAAAGAATATAAAGAAGTAAGTAATGTTAGAGGAATTTTAGCTTTTACTGGTAAAACTTTTGACGGAAGAGAAGTTAGTATCATGGCTAGTGGAATGGGTGTTCCTTCAATTGGAATATACTCCTATGAATTATTTAATGAATATGGCGTAGAAAATATTATTCGAATTGGAACATGTGGTTCATATCAAAAAGAAGTTCATGTTGGCGATGTTATAATTGCAACAAGTGCTTCATCTAATTCTAATTATGCAAGTCAATTTGATTTAAAAGGTGCTACACTTGCTCCTTGTAGTGATTTTAACTTAATGTTAAAAGCTTATGAAAATAGTAAAGCATTAGGATTAAATGTTCATGTAGGCCCAATTTTTAGTAGTGATATTTTTTATGATGCTGATAAAGAATATTATAAAAAATGGGCTAATTTAGGTCTTTTAGGTGTTGAAATGGAATCATATGGTTTATTTATTAATGCTATGAGACTTAAAAAGAAAGCTTTATGTATTTTAACTGTTAGTGATACATTCGTTAATAAAGATGAAAAGGATTTAACTCAAGAAGAAAGACAAAGTAAACTTGATAAAATGTTTAAACTCGCTTTAACTTTGGCATAAGATGATTTATTTATCGATATTTAAAAACTACTTATTTTTAATTTTTCTAATAATAATTTTAACTTTATTAGTAGTTTTTTTATATGCTTTACCATTTATTATTTCTTATTTTGATAAAAGAAATTTTAATAAAAAAATATATAAAATTTTATATAACTTAGCAATGGAACGTGATTTTTATTTAATTAATAATTTTCCTTTAATTAGTAATAATAATTTAGTAGCTAAGTTAGATCATATTTTATTTTCTGATAAATATATATATGTCATTAGCGATAAAGTTTATAGTGATATAATTAAGCCAAATAAAGAGGAATCAGTTTGGGAATCTTTTACTTATAAAGGTGAAAAAGAAACTATTAATAATCCTCTTTATTTAAATAATATTCGTTGTGATAAATTTTCTAGTTTAAAAAATATTAATCGAAATTACATTATTTCAATTGTAGTAGTTAATAACTTAGCAAAAATTGATCATATGGAAAATTTAAGCGATAGTAGTACAATTATTTGCAAGAAAAAAGATTTATTAAAGGTAATTAAAAATATTGAAAAAAGAAAAGTTAGTAAGTTTAATTTAGAAAAACTTGATCGTGAAGTTAAAGAAATCGCAAAGGATATTTATAGTCGAAGTTAGGTGAAGTTATGATAAGTAGTATTTATAAAAAGTTTTTTAAGAAATTTCCTTATACGCTCCAATTTAGTGGAGTAATTTCTTTATGTTTATTAGCAGTATATGGAATTTTATATTTATTTAATTCTTTAATTCAACTTTCTATTGCTAGTTTACTATATTCATTTTTAGGAATATTTTCTTTTTTATTTGCAGTATTTATTATTTCAATTTTATTTAACTTAATTTCACCTTTAATTTATAGTTATTTTGCAAGTAATAGTGTACTTGAAACCAATCGTAAAAATGATGTTAACGTTAAAAACTTTTTAAAAACTTATTTAATTGGTAATCGTCAACCAATTAAAGGGACTTTATCAGTTTATAATACGATTTTAAAATCATTTTTAATTTATATAGTTACTGCAATTGTTTTAGGTTTAATTGTTTATTATTCTTTAATTGCTGTTAATTATAATGGAATGAAAGATATTTATAATGAATTAATTAATATAGTTTCAATGGAAGACATCGATTTAGCTAATGAAGCTCTTAACGAATTTGCTAGTAGTGGGAAAATAGATATTCTAGCTTATCCAATGTATTATATTAATTTTGCTGCTTTATTATTTTCTTTATATTATTTTGTTAATCGAATTAATGTATATACATTTAAATATTATTTAAATAATGCGATTTATGGAGCCAATCCTCGTTTAATTAGTTTAATCTTTAAAAACGGTTTAAAAAGATGTCGTAAAAACTTTTATAAAGATTACTATAAAAACTTATTCCCTTTAACTTTAATGTATGTTTTAGTTTTTTGTTTAAGTTATTTCTTACTTGGTTTAGTACCTAAGTTAAATGAAGATCTTTATGTTTTAAATATTACAACTTTATTAATTGTTTTAATTTTCCTTTTACCATTTATGCCAATTAGTTTTAATTTATATGCAGAAATTTATCCAAAATATGCAAATACTTTTATTGAAACATTTGTTAACTTTGCTAAAAGTGAAATTAATACAATGCGTACTAATTATGAAAACTTTAACGCAGCTCAACAAGAAGCTTTAAGAAAAAATGAAGAAAGTTTAAAAAAATTTGAAGAGTATCTAGATAAAAATAAAGAAGTTAATAAAGAAGATGAAGTAAAACCTAGCGAAGATAAAGACACTTCTAATACTAAAGAAGATAATGATAAAAAAGAATAATCCTTAAAACTAATAAGTATTAAATAATTAAATTATCTATTAGCAAATTAATAAAAATAATGCTATTGTATTTGCTGGGCTTTATTATTAATAAAATATATTTTATTAAAGTCTAAATAAATAAAAAAAGCCGTTTAAATCGGCTATTTAATTTAAATGGAGCAGGTGACGGGAATCGAACCCGCATAACTACCTTGGCAAGGTAGTGTTCTACCACTGAACTACACCTGCGTGCTTAATTATTATATTATAAACTTAAATATAATTTCAAGAAGGAGTTTTAAAAAATGTCATCAAATATTGAACTTGCTAATTTAATCTTTCCAAAAGTGAATTTAACTATCGAAGATTTAAAAAATAAATATCCTGAAAGAAACTTAATTGAAGGAGCAAAAGTTACTAGATTTGCTCCTTCACCAACTGGTTTTCTTCATACAGGAAGTTTATTTACTTCTTTAGTTGCTTATAAGATTGCTCGTGACACTAAAGGTGTATTTTATACACGTCTAGAAGATACTGATACTAAACGAGAAATAGAAGGTAGTGGTGAACATTTAATTAATCAACTTAAAGAGTTTAATATAGTTCCTAATGAAGGATATTTAGGTAATAAAGAAGAAGGAAATTATGGTCCTTATAAACAATCTTTAAGAAAAGATATTTATGAAATTGTTATTAAAGAGATGTTAATTAAAGGTTTAGCTTATCCTTGTTTTGCTAGTGAAGAAGAACTTGCTTTATTAAGAGAAAAACAAACTGCTCTAAAAGAAAATACTGGCTATTATGGAAAATATGCAATTTATAGAAATTTAAGTGTTGATGAAGCTATTAAATTAATTAAAGAAGGCAAACCTTATGTTATTAGATTTAGAAGTAGTGGTAATCATTTAAATAAAGTTAAAGTTCATGATGAAATTAGAGGAGATCTTGAAATTAGTGAAAATGATCAAGATATTGTCATTATGAAAAGTGATGGACTTCCTACGTATCATTTTGCTCATGTCGTAGATGATTATTTTATGCATACTAATTTAGTAACTAGAGGCGAAGAATGGTTAGCATCTTTACCAATTCATATTGAATTATTTAGAGCTTTAAATTTTAAAGCTCCTAAATATGCTCATCTTCCAGTAATTATGAAATTAGATAATGGAAATAAAAGAAAATTATCTAAAAGAAAAGATCCTGAAGCTAGTGTCGATTACTTTTTAAAAGAAGGTTATGAACCTCATGCTTTATTAGTTTATTTAATGACAATTGCTAATTCTAATTATGAAGATTATATTGTAGCAACTAAAAACTATGATTTAGATTCTTTTAAATTTAATTTAAAGAAGATGAGTTTAGATGGTGCTTTATTTGATATTGATAAATTAAATTTTTATTCTAAAGAAATTTTAGCTAAGATGACTAAAGAAGAAATTAGTGCTAAAGCAAGAAACTACGCTTTAAAATATGATGAAGAATTTTTAAAGTTTATTGATAAAGATTATCCTAGATTTAAAGAAATATTAAATATTGAAAGAGAAAAGAAAAATCCTCGTAAAGATTATGCTAAATATAGTGATATTTATCCTTTAATTAAATTTTTTGATCATGATATATATTTAAAGATGTCTAAAGACTTTAAATTTAAATTTAAAGAAACTTTAACTAAAGAAGTTATTGTTAACTTCTTAAATGAATATATTAAAAGAGACTTTATTAATTTTGAAACTGAAAATGAATGGTTTAATAATGTTAAAGAAGTTGCTAGTAAATTTAATTTTTGCTTAGATAATAAAGAATATAAATTAAATCCTTCTAATTATGTAGGAAATGTTAATGATGCCTGTGAAATTTTACGTGTAGCATTAACTTTAAGAAATGTTACTCCTAATTTATTTTCGATTATGAAAATATTAGATAAAGAAGAAGTTACATTTAGAATTTTAAACTTTATTAAAAGTCTTTAATTTTATTAAAAACCTTTTAAATCTAAACTATTTTTATTAAATTTAATTAAAAAAAGCGCATAATTTATGTGCTTTTAATTTAGATTTAAATACAATATAATATTAACATGCTCTGTTGGAGAAGTGGCTTAACTCAACGCCCTCTCAAGGCGTCATTCACGGGTCCGAATCCCGTACAGAGTACCATTCTGAAATGTACCCCTTTTACTGGACAAACTTAGTTTAGTGAAAGGGGTTTTTAAAT
>ERZ779737.649-NODE-649-length-31438-cov-3.603511_pt1 | contig 31438 bp, 29 predicted proteins | sample MGYA00511889_ERZ779737 | MGnify/ENA primary metagenome ERZ779737 (study PRJEB29588, sample SAMEA2163575) | human gut metagenome | biome: human gut; feature: human-associated habitat; material: faeces | place: Denmark | collected 2008/2010 ... | reverse complement strand
CAGGCGTTAAGTTAAATTTAATGATCTAGTAGCAACATTTTTCATAAACTTAGCGTTTAATAATTGATTTGAAACAATCTTCAAGATATTCTTCAGCATTGTATATTGGAATTATTACAGATAACCAAGGAATAGTTGTATTTTTATTGGTATTTTTCATAAATTATATGATACTAATTGTAGTATCTTTCCTCACTTTCCATTAGTATTGTTTAAGTTTAGAAATCCATAGCCATCTTGCTAGACTCTTCTTCACTTAACTCAGTAACATGAGTCTCCATAACTCTATATACTCTCTGACACATATTTAATACACTAGGTCTATGTGTAGTAACTATACAAGTCTTATTAGGATGGTTCTGTATAATATTTCTTAATACTTTTCTTTCTGTAGTAACATCTAAAGCACTAGTTGCTTCATCTAATAGTAAGATTGGTGCATCTCTGAGGATTGCTCTTGCGATAGCGATTCTCTGAGCCTGTCCTTCTGAGAATCCTCTACCCCTTTCACCAATCTTAGTATTAATAGTATCAGGTAGTTTAGAAATAAAATCCCATGCACAAGAGACTTGTAACGCATGTATAATTTCTTCATCTGTTGCATCCTGTTTAACCATTCTCATATTCTCCGCAACAGTACCAGATAGAATAGTATTACCTTGAGGTACATAAGCAAACAAGTGTCTTGTGTTCGCATTGGCTTCTACTGCATCACCATTAGATGCATTAATACTTACTCCACCATCAGATGGTCTAATTAAACCTAAGATCAATCTAATTATAGTAGTCTTACCTTCTCCTGAAGGACCTACTAATGCAACGATTTCACCTGGGTTTGCTTCAAAGTCAGAATCAGTAATAACTTTGTTATTTTCGATATATGCAAAGTTGACATCATTCATCTTAACACTAAATCCATCATCTTTATATGCATCTAGCTCACTGCTTTCAGGAATATGAACTTCTTTAGGAAGTTCTACTAGTTCTCTGATACGGTGTGCTGATACTGAACTTGTTAGAAATGATGGGATAATAGATACTACGTTACTGAATGCTCCTTCTAGGCTTGATCTTTGTTGTAGGAAGAGTGTCATAGTACCATATGTAATATCTTTAGTCCAAAGTCTAAATAGACAGTAACCAAAAGCTGTAAGAGATACAGCTGTACCTAGTATAGACATGAATACATTCGTCCAGATAGTAAACATGTTATAGTCTAGTGAAACATCTTTAAACTTCTTCTGCCAGTCTCTCATCTTCTTACTGTATAATTTTGATATACCAAATGATTTGATTGTATCAAAGTTATAGAATGTTTCTACTTCAAATGTCATCATATCAGAAGACATCTTTCTTACTTTCATATTGTATTGTCTCTGTTTAGTGATTAAGAAACGAGAGGCAATAAGCATGAATGGTGCACTGGCAAAAGCTAATGCAGCCATGATCTTATCATAATGCCAGATGACAAAGAATGTAGCGATGAAGTTATAGAGTGCAATAATAATAGTTGGTAACCAGCTAATAGCGTTACCTGATACTGTACTTACATCACTATTGAATCTGTTTAATACATCACCATTACTGTATTGGTTAATAGCTAACCAGTCTGCATCAATGATCTTATCAAAGATATCTGCCTGTATATCGTTATTAATATATATACTTAATTTAGCTGTAATACGATTTAAGACACTACCAAAGACTAAACTAAATACTGTAGAGCCTATCATGATACATATCAAAATTGGTAGTTTTGATATCTTGTAACCAGTGATGATATCTATCATGTATTTACCTACTACAGAACTTACTAGTCCTAGAGTAGTACTTAATATACCTAATACAGTATAAAAGACAATAGCACCTTTGTATCTTTTACTATATGAGAAGATCCACTTCCAGTCATCTAAGATTTCTGAAAAGGTACCATCTTTCCATTTTTGAATCAATATGTCTAATGATTCAAAGGAAGTGGATTTTTGTTTGTTGTCGTTGTTATCCATTAATATTCCCCCCTTTCATCTTATTGCGAATAATATTTAAAACATTTTTAAAGATATTTTTAAATTTATCAAATTCTGGAGTATTCCTAAAAAAGATATAAAATACGAAATTACAATCAATACTACATATAACCATTTTTAATAATACAGTTGAAAGTGAACCTATATTAATACTATTCATTGTACAGAAACATAGAATCGCAGCTAATGCAAGAACCAGTAAATATTTTAGATATTGAACAATATATTCTATGAGTGGTTTATTAAAACCAAATTTAAATATTGCATATGGATCATACCATAAATTAGTCATTAATCTAGCAACTAATGTAGCTGCTAAGATACCAAATAAGCCAAAATACTTACCTAAAATAATTGACATTACAATATTTAAAATACCTGTAAATATTTGTAAAAATCTACCATAATGAAATAAACCTAATGTATGTTTATAAGTCCAAACTGAATTCATCATGCCCACTGTAAAAAAGTTTGCAGCCATAATAATTGGTATACTTATATTCAATACATATTGCTTGCCAAAAAATAACCTAATAATATCAGTAGAACAAAATACAATTCCTAAAGTGGCCCAGCCAAATATCCAAAAGTTCATAAAATTGAAAAATCTAAACATCTTATAAATGTTTTCTTTGTTCTCCAATGCATTGTGATTGCCTATACTAGCAGTCAAACTATTAAATACTTGTCCTAATAAGGAATTTAGAGTCGTAATAAGTAAGGTGTAGTTAGACGCTATACCTGTAATAGACAACCCCTTAAAAAAAGTAATAAGAATATTATCAGTACTGTTTACTAACAATCCTGATACTTTATAATATGTTAAATCTTTGATATTTTTAAATAACAACTTCTTTTCTTCTTTAGGAAGTGGTTCGATATTTTTATCTTGCATGCAAGGAAATCTTTTCGTTGCAAACATTGAAACACTAATATTGTATATAAATGTCCCAGCTGTTTGAATTAACAGGTAACAAAGATAATTTCTAGTTAAATATAATGCTACCATTTGGAAGATACTCTGTAGAATTGTAATAGTATAGTTAATTCCTACAACTATATAATTCTGTTGTGCAGCAATTAATAATGAACTCTTATAACTATAGAAATATGTAATAACAGTATTAAATAAATTTAATAGATATAATAAATAAATACTTTCAGAAATATTTGGTTTTGTTGTAATAATAACATTTAAAAAAGGTAATAAACATAAACCAACTACACCAATCGCTAAACCAATATAACGATATGCTGTACCATATACCTTCATTAAGGATGCAATTTTCTTATCATCATGTTCAGCTAAAGGTTTATATAATGCATAAACTATAGCACCACCTATACCCAGTTCAGCTAATGATAACATCGTCAAGATATTAGTAAATAACCCATTAACACCTAAATAATCAGCTGATAGATATTTAACAAATACCATTCGACAAATAAACCCTAAAATTGTATTCAATATATATCCACCAATTCCTGCTAACATGTTTAACATTGAATATTCTGTTCTTGTACGTTCTTTCATTCTAATTCCCCACCTGGTATAATAAACATTCGTAATACATGTTCTCTATTATTTTTGTTTAAACTGACTCTTCCACTTTTTAATATCTTCCTCTGGTAAACTTATTACAGTTTCGAACTCTGACTGAATTTTTCTACTTAATTGCGATGTTATCTTCTCTCTCATAACCACTGGTAATCCCGTATCTTTCGAGATACACTCTGCCCTATTGTCAATAGAAACAATAATTGTTCTGTGGGAAAAAGCTAATGCTCGAATACCTGCATGTAATCTAGTTCCAACATAATCTAAATCTGCCAGCTGTAAAATCTGATCATAAGCTTCGAGTGATGACGGAACTAATGAAACACGATCCTGATAGCCAAGTTCTTTTAGATAATCCATATCTGAACTTCCTTGTAACCAAAGAAACACCTTATCATAATTTGAAAGAAGAATTTCTAGCATAGCTTTATCATTATCTGGATCTCTTAAATAGTCCGTTATTGTGCAAATGACACTTGACGATTTTCTATGTGGTATCGTCCTGCAATGTTCTTTTGTTAAATTCCACATCGTAGGACATCCTGTATTTAGTACATTATTTATTCCCATTTTTTCTAAACATTCTTTTGAAAAACTATCTCTTACAGAATGGTATCCTTTTTTTGATAACATATGTTTAAACAATAATCGGGTATATAAATCCGACTTCATATTATATGAGTCAAATCCAACCCCCATCAATGTAATATCCACAAATTTTGACAAATCCTTCGGTAACTTCCATAAACCATATTGTCTCATTTTACAAGACAGAATATTTGTACCACATACTATCTTTACCTTGCCATTTATAACCTCATTTGCTTCAGGTAATCTGTGTGTTGATATATGAATTGCATGTTCCGTACTAAACAGCGTGTTTAACTGTAACATACAATTTTCCATAATGATTTGATCTCCACAATTTTTTGTAAATAATGCAGTATCAAATAAAATTATTTCATCACAAACATTCTGATGCGAAATATTTTTTTTCAATATTGACAAAATTAACGGCTTATAGCTTATTAGATTTTCATATATAGCTACTAAAACTTTTTTCACACTCCCAACTAGACCATATTTCTGCCAAACACTTTCAAGAAATAAAATCAATCTTCCTAACTTCAAACCAAATCTTGAACATATTTTTTGATTATGCTCTATTTCTTTACGTATTTTTTCATCCATCCAGGATGCTGAAAAATGATGTATTGAATGTGTTCGTTTTGTAATCGTCATTTTCCCAGTTTTAAAAATTTTAGGACAGAAATATTCTGATGGATAAAAAACATTCCCTTCAATGTTTTGAATCTGATTATCCATTAAAACACCATATTCTTTAAAAATTGATGCATTGTGACGGGGTGCTGGCATAAGATTAAGCGACCCATCATTATTCGTAAAATCAATCTCATCATAATAATCCCTTAAAAGTTTTATCAAGTCATTATGAGCTTCAGCTCCAAAACCTAGTCCACATGCAACAAAAAATTCACCGTCGCCCGTGTCTTCAAAGCCAAAGAAACTATTATTATTTAATAAATCATCAAAGTTTTTTATTAACTCAACATCAGTATCTAAATAAATACCGCCATGTTCATAAATAATATCTAATCTTGCATAGTCTGGCACAAATCCCCATTTCTTATTTTCATAAGCTTGCTGCATATATTTGTTTTTAGTGAAATCATAATTTGTTTCATTCCACTCTATAATTTCATAATCAGGACAGTATTTTTTCCAACTATTTATACAAACAAGAACTGATTCAGGTTTTGGCGCATCACCAACCCAACAGTAATGTATCTTTTTTGGTATCATATGTAGTTCTCCCTTCCTTGTAATTAAGATTCTTTTCTATTTAGAAAAGAAATATAATCAAAATCATCTAAATAACGCCTAATAAAAAATTGCTTTTTAAAATACAAAAGTACCCCTACACTTCCATTATCCTCAAATCCATGGATATAAAAACTAGATTTAATTTCAGGGTATGGTTTATGTGTAAATATTACTTTGTTTTTAAATGGTAATTCATCAAATTTAACCATACTTTCATATGTACAATTATCTCCATCAATTCCTAAGATATATAAGTTATCCCAATTGATTCTTTTTTTTCTTTCATTCCATTTACTTACAGCTTCCTCAAAACTAGAATAATGGTTAAATCTAATTTCAATATCACCTAGCATGCCTGTAGGATAATCAAATCTATCATCATCATATTCTACGATTTCTTGTTCTAAATACCACTTTAGATTACTTAAAAACCTCACATAATCATTCATATCAAAACTAAGATTAATGGTTGGAGACATGAACTTTAGTCCCATGTCATAATAAATAAATTCCCCATTACAATTTGAAGAAATAATAGTCATATCATGATTCTTCAATTTTCTTTTCTTTCTATTTTTATATAGACGCCATTCAATACGTTGAATGATATTCATTTCATTTCCTCCTTTTAATAAAGTTTTGCATGCAAACCAGGTAAATATTTAAGTAAAACTAATCGTATTTTTTGTTTTATAGAAACATTACTTTTTATTAACTGTTTATAGGCAAATAAATAATAAGAAAAAGCCTTTTTGAACATTTCCTTATTACCAGAATCTTTTTTTATTATTTTTTCTGCCTGAGAAACAGCAGCATATAAACTTAAACAAGCCTCATTACCATAAGGTTGAACATTATGAGAAACTAGAAAAGTACTTCTTAACCAAACGGCCTCAATGAAGTCAAAATAATTGTTATTTAAGCCTTCGTGTCCTAAAATACTACCTTTTCTAGATAAATACCAATATCCATCATATCCTGTTAACACAACCTTGTCTGCTTTGTAACATAATTCATGATAAACAAATGTATCTTCATAATACTTTCTATATGGAAATTTGACTCCATCAAATAATTCTTTCTTAAATAATTTATTACAAACTGATGGCTGGCTTAAAGTTTGAAATCTATCGTTATTTTCTAAAATAACTTGATTATTGCAAGGCTTATAAAATACATCATTTGTACCATCATCATAAAATCTGATCATATTGCAAACACTTATTTGACAATCATTATTTTCTGCAGCATCCACTAAATACTCAATAGTTTGTTCTTTTAAATAATCATCACTATCCACAAATGAGTAATAATCACCCTTAGCATATTCAATGCCAAAGTTTCTAGCATCTGATAACCCACCATTCTTCTTATGTAAAACTACTATTCTATTGTCTTTTTCCAAATATGTATCACATATATTACCAGACTGATCAGTTGATCCATCATCTACTAATATAATCTCTACATTTTTATATGTTTGATTAATCAAACTATCTACACATTTGGGTAAATATTTTTCTACATTATATACAGGTACAATTATAGATACTAATTTATTTGCCATGATAATCTCCTTCCAATTCTATAGTCCAATTTTAAGCAAGTTACGAACCTTACATGTTAATACATTCAATTTCATATAAAGGAATAGCCATAATTTTAATTTCTTATTTTCAACAACACTTAAATCTAATGGGTATTCTAATAATATTCTTTTAAAATAGTCTTTAATTTCTTTTGTGATTTGATTACTTAGAAAACAGGCCTGTTCTTGATATAAGCAACTTTGCCACAAGTTAATTAGACTTATATTTTTTAATCCAGGTACATAGTTTACAATGTATTTATGTCTACAAATTTTAGAATCAATAGCTTCTAATCTATTACTTATTTTCAATGAATGCATAACTGATTGATTCTGCTGTCTATATGCATAGTATTCTTTATGAACATGAACCAAATTTTTAGAATTTCCGATTGCCTTATAAGTCCAATATTCATCGTCAATCTTTTTTCCTAAAGGAAAAAAGACATTTTTTAATATAGATTTTCTATATACTTTGTTCCATATTAGTTGTTTAAACATTTTGTCTTCAATATGTAATTTTATTGCCTCTTTCATTGAAAAATGTTCTATTAAATTATTATCTTGCTTAAAATAAGCATAATCATCATAAGCAAGCACATAATCACATTCAACAATATCTACATCATCATCAAAATGCTTTAATAATTCAGAATACATATCTTTATTAATATAATCATCGCTATCAACAAAAGTAATAAAATCACCCTGAGCTATTTCTAGTCCTTTGTTTCTTGCAGCACCTGCACCACTATTATCTTGATGAATAACTTTAATCCTATTATCAGTTTGAGCCCATTTTTTACAAATTGCTAAACTATTGTCTGTTGATCCATCATCAATAAGTAACAATTCAATGTTATTATATGAAGAGGCTAGAATAGACTGAATACATTTATCTAAATATTTATTGACATTGTATACTGGAACAATAATACTTAACAATTGCATAAAATCACCTCTTTAATATTTGCTTTTTAATATATTGTGATAATATATCTTATAAATTATTTTATAGAAATTGGGAATTAACATAATCATATTTGTCATAATTTTTAGTTTTGAATTTAATAAAGAACAATAACATCTATTACTAAAAATCATTTTTCTTATCTTTTTCTTATCATTAACAAAATCACCCTCATTAATAATTAATGAATTATAGACATAGATTAATGTTCTTAAAAAAACCTTTTGGGCTGTACTTTTATATTCATCATCAGCATCATTTAAAATAACTTCTTTAACTCTGATTGGATCATAAATCTTATAATCGTTCAACTTGCTCCTTGATGCAGAATTATCTCTAATAAGATAATGATATTTAGTTAAGTCCTCAAAAATAGATAATTGAGAATTTTTAAATAAATAATAATTGAGTAATAAATCTTCATTTATTTTAATATTCGTATCTAATTCAATATCTTCAAATAAAGATTTCTTATATAGTTTATTACAAAGACCTGGTTCTATTAAATCACCTTCAAGAAGATCAATGACCCCTGTAGTGTTATCTTGAATCTTTTTAACTTTCGTATCATAAAATGAAGTAATTCTACCATCATTAAAAATCATCTTGTAGCCACAATGAGAGATATCTGCATTACATTCAAAAGCATTATTTATTAACACTTCATACATATCTTCTTCAATCTCATCATCACCATCTACAAATCCAATCCATTCTCCATTTGCATTAGCTAGACCCAACATTCTAGCAGAACTTACACCCCCATTTTCTTTATGAATTGGTATAATTCGATTATCTTCTTTTGCTATTCTGTTAATAACATTCCAACTATCATCTATTGATCCATCATCCACTACAATAATTTCTATATTACGATATGTTTGATTTTGTATACTTTTTAAACATCTCTTAATATAGTTTTCCAAATTATAAACAGGTACTATAACTGATATTAATTTATTATTCATTTTAATCCTCCAAGCATCTAACTAATATGATAAATACTAGAGTATAAATCTTATCAGCCATATTAAACATTTACATATAAATAGCCAAATTGTAATGTATATCAAAATAATTAAAATTTACAATTCCAGAAGCATTTCTTCTACCTTTAATACTGTTTCTTCAGTTTTAAAATCTTTACCTCTTTCACTAGCTTTAACTCTATAATGTTCCAATAATTCAGGATTAGAAACTAACTTGTATAAACCTTCATATAAAGCATAATCATTATTTTCAGTAATAATTCCATATTCATCATTACCTAACATTTCTTTCATACCTGATACTTTTACAGTACATACAGGTATTCCTAGTATTAAAGCTTCAGTCGCTGCTGTAGAGAAACCTTCCGCATAGCTAGCACAAACAAATAAATCCATTTTATTTAAATACTTATATGGGTTTAATTGATAACCCAAAAGAGTAACATGTTTTTCTAATTTTAACTTATTTATTTGCTCCTTTAAATTGTTTTCTTCTGGTCCACTGCCTAATATATATAAATGAACATTTAACCCATCTTTGAATAATCTATTAACAATATTTACTACTCTATCAAAACCTTTGTTTATCAATAATTTGCCAATGCCAATAATATTAATACACTGAGAATCAATAAATAAGTCATCTACTTCTTCTTTGCTTTTTCTATAAATCTCATTAGTATTATTAATGTTGTATAAAACATCAGTTTCAGCAGTTATATTTAATGCTTGTGTAAATGTTTCTTTTACTTCGTTTGATACACAGATGATTTTATTAAATCTATTATAACAATCAGTTGCTTCCTTAATATTTCTAAAAGAAGCAGCAGCTTGCATTGCATCTTTCTGTTGTATATGAATCCATGAAACTAGTTTAGTATTGAAATCAGGACATCCACTTATAATTCTTGCACATGGTCCCTCCAAATATGCTACTTCAATATCATATTTATCTTTTATCAACCATTTATGCAATTGTTTAGAAGATAGTAATTTCATCAAATGAGAGTTACCTCTAACCATATGTTTAAAACAGTATTTATATTTTATTGAAGAATCTAAAAATTGCTTATTTTCTCCAATATCAAATATACTCATAACTGTTACATCAAATTTTTTCTTATCTAAATGATTTACAAGGTTAACTAATACTTTTTCAGCACCACCTTGACCTAAATCATGAATTAAAAACAAAATTTTTTTCATATGATTTTTCTCCTTATAGAATTAAAACTAATCTTTAAATTTTTTAATACATTTGTTCTTTAATAAATAACCAGGTATAACGCATAATAAAGTCAACAATTTTCTAGGAGATTTTCTAATATAGTGTTTTTCACCAGCCAACTGTGATTCAGCACAATAATGTATTGTATCGATTACTAATCTCCTATTAGATTCAGGATATGTCATGCAAACTGTTCTCCAAAATGCAAACCCCCTAGGATTCTTTACATATTGTTTCCACATAGTTGCAGTAGAACCGTCAGCCTGATATTCTACATTACATAAAACATCATCTAATACCGCAAGTTTATACTCCTGATCTATTAATCTATATTTATAAGCTGTTGAAACATACTTTTCTCCTTCAAACACAGGATAAGGAGGATATTTATTAATGATATCAGTTCTATATACTAGTTTCTTATCACCAGCACCACCATTCGCATAATATCCACATAAAGTAGTTTCTTTTAAACCTTCTGGAAAACCTTTCCCAATAATATTACCTTCTAAATCTGCATCTAAACCTATAATACCTGCATAACCTAAATCTTTAACTTCTTCCCACTTATTAAGAATCTTATTAATACCATCTTCAGCTAAACAATCATCAGAATCTATACATACATTAAGTAATGTATCGATATGTTCATAAGCCACATTATGTGCAGTATGCATACCACCATTCTCTTTATGAATATATCGAATCTCAAAACCATTATCTTTAGACATCCATTCTTTAACTAATTCCTGTGTATTATCACTAGAACCATCATCTACTATTAGCCATATAAAATCTTTATTACTCTGTTTTAATAAAGATTCATATGTTCTATCTAGAGTATGTGCTCTGTTATACGCAGGAGTAAATACTGTTAATAGTGGCATATATTCTATTCCTCCCCTAATGCTTTTTTATACAAATCAATATAAAAGTTTTCTAACCATTTCGCATTTTCTACTATATCAAAACCAGATTTTTTAATTTCTTCATAAGTATCTCTACGTGTAATACGACTTAATTCATATACTTTATCTGACCATACATTAACTGAATCATCTAAATTTAACTGATATACTAAATCTGTTTTCTTACATTCAATAGGGACCTTATCAGAAATAAGACAAGGTAAACCTGCAGCCTGTGCTTCTATAATAGAAACTGGTAAACCTTCATATAATGAAGGAAATAAGAATATATCCATCGCCTGTAATAACTCATTTACATCACTTCTTAGACCAGTAAATATTACATAATCTTCTAGTCCTAAAGTTCTAACTTTATCTTGAATAGATGTTTTTAATTCACCTTCACCTACTAAAATAAGATAACTATTAGGATGATCTTTGTGGAATTGATTAAAAATATCTACAATAAAAGTGTGATTTTTTGGATTCATAAATCTTCCAACATGTCCTACCACAAAAGATTCATTTGGAATATGAAATTCTTTCCTAATACTTTCTCTAAATATAGAGTTAAAAGAATATGCTTTTGCATCAATTGCGTTATTTAATACCTTAAAGTTATCCGTATTAAACATCCATTTACCAGCTTGTTCTCCACATGCAAATAAGTAGTTCGCATTTTTCGTAATATTTCTTTTAAAAATCAGTTTCAAAGGGTACTTCATATCTTTAGTCTGATTACTAGAATGTGCATGTGCTATTCTATAAGGTATATGACACTTCCTTGCTTCCTTTAAAGGAATACCTGACATGCAATCAAGATGCGAATGAACGACTTTATACTCTTGATGGATATTGAAAAATTCATCTAACTCTTTTTTATAGGATGAACTGATAGGATTAAGTTTTGAAAGATGATAGATTTGACCGCCTAAAGATAATATTTCTTTATCATAATCTGCTTCAAAATCTCTATGAGTTAAAAAATCAAACTGAACCTTCGAATGATCTATGTGACGATAATAGTTCATCAACATCGTTTCTAAACCACCACGCCCCATATATGTCACTACCTGTAATACTCTTATAGGATATTTCATTATAAATACCCCCATGCAAAATGCATCTGATAATAGAAAAACAAGAAATAGAATCCATACATCATTATTTTAACCAAAACAGCTGATTTTTTCTCAAACATATGACTAATAAGCCATGGTAATAAAATGTATCCTGTTAAAGATGTATAAATTGGTAAACGACCAAAATAAATACCTGAAGTTACTGCAGATATTACGTACAATGCAGTTGTAATAACTGAACAATTGACACATAAATTTATTAACGGATCATTGGCCTCATCAATGTATCTCTTTCCTACAATAGATAGTAATAAAGGTACAGAATATACAATAACTCGCAAGATATTTGTCCCTGTTTTATTCTGCATGATTTCATTTGTCATAATATCACTATATTGCGTTTCCTTCAATGCATCTTCTAAGAATGAAGTAAATGAATTAACACCAACTAACACTATTAATGTTAAAAATATCAAAAACATTGTTTTCTTATTAAATGCTTTACCTTGAATAATGAATATAATTGGTATCATAATCAAACAAGTTTGATGAATAGTAGAGAGTAATAGAATAACTATAATTGTTTTAAAATATTCCTTTCTGACAATCCATCCAAGACAGGCAAAGATTCCACATACCGCAATAAACTGTCTCATACCATTATGCATATAAGACAAATAATCAGTAGATACAATAAATAAGAAAGTACTCATCCAATAGTCAGATGAATATTTTCTATATGTTTTCATAATAAAAAATATTTGAAAAGCCGCAATCGCTAGAAAGAAAACGACGCTAGAACTACTTATAAAAATCTTAAAAAGAGAGCTCATCACATAATAGCCAGTATCTTTTGTTTGAGCTGCTGCATAAGCTGGTAATGTTGATAAAGAACTCGCCGCTTTGTAAAAAGACATCCTATATGTCTCTGTATCACCAAACCAACTTCTATATCCTGCCCAAATAATATAAGGTACTACTAAAAGAAAGGCACTAAACTTACCCCATCTATATTCACTCTTACCTTCTACTGTTACTAATGTTTTAGGTATTACTACATTTAAGAATAGTCCTACAGTTAATAACCATATAAGTAACATCCAATAGTTTCTTAGTACCATTCATTTTCCCCCTTATTAAAGCTTTAATGCATCTATTGTTTCTTTTACTACTTGTTTCTTATCAAACTCATGTTCCATCTTACTTCTACCCTGTTTTCCCATTTCTTCTCTTTGACTAGAAGTGAGATGTAACATATCTTTCATCTTTTCATATAAATCATCCGAATTCTTAACTTCTGTTAAGTATCCTGTCACCTTATCATCCACTGCTTCCTGACAGCCTGGAATATGACTTGTAATTAAAGGTCTACCAGTAGAAGCACCTTCTAATAAGACATTACTCATACCTTCATGATAAGAAGGTAATACAATTGCATCACTCGAAGAATAGAATGGTCTAGGATCAGACTGGAACCCATGGAATTTCACAATTCCAAGTTTTTCTAATTCTTCTACCTGATCTTTATATTCATCCTCAAAGAATCCTACTAAATCTAATACAAAAGATTCATTATCTTCTTTAAGTCTTCTAATACTGCTGAATAGTTCATCTATACCTTTTTCCTTCATGATTCTACCTAAATATAAGAAATGAAATGTATCATTAGAAGGATATGTTACATAGTTGAACTTATCTAAGTTAATACCTGCACCATGTAATACAGTAATGTGATCACGTTTTAATATATTTCTATTAATGAATTCCTGTGCATTTGTATCATTTTCAAAGAATACCGTTCTTGCTTTCTTTAATGCCATCTTATAAAGCATAGTGACAAACATCGCAATCTTCTTAGACTGGAATGCAGTACCTAAGCCTTGTACATTGGCACAATAAGGAATACCCATACTTCTACATACTAATCCTGCATAAATATTAGGCTTAATAGAGTAAGTAATCACTAAATCAGGTAATTCTTCTTTCATGAGTCTCTTATACGTATGAAGAAGCTTTAAATCAGTTTTAGGATTCATTCCTCTTCTATCTATAGGTGTATCAATACATTTGATACCCATGGCTTTAAAGTCTTCTTCATGACCTACAAAAGGCATTGAGAGAACAACTTCATGTTCCTTCATTAATGCTTGTATCAGTTCCTTACGGAACTGGTACAGCATATAGGAATGATTTGTGATAATCAGTATTTTAGTCTTTGTTAAGAGATCCTGTGCCACCTTCAACCACTCCTTCATGTTTTAGCACAGATGTGATAGTGCCAAAGAAGCACTTAACATCTAACAAGAATCCTAGATGGTCTACATAATAGCCATCTAGTTTTGCTTTTGTTGTAATTTCTAATTCGTCGCGTCCATGAATCTGTGCCCAGCCAGTTAAGCCAGGTCTTACATCGTTGGCATGATATTCATCACGTAAGGCAATGAGATCATCCTGGTTCCATAAGGCAGGACGAGGACCGATGACAGCCATCTGTCCTAGAAGAATATTGAATAACTGTGGTAATTCATCTAGGGATGTTTTTCTTAAGAAATGTCCTGCCTTTGTAATAAAGGCATCAGGATCATCTAATAAGTGTGTAGGCATATCATGTGGTGTATCTACATACATTGTTCTAAATTTATAGATAGAGAAATAAGTTTTATCCTTCCCGATTCTCTTCTGTTTAAAAAGAACAGGTCCTTTAGAGTCTACTTTAATCCAGATACTTAAGATAATAAGTAAAGGAGATAAGACAATAATACCACATAGACTCATAAAGAAATCGAGTATTCTTTTAACCCCATTTTTATACATATCTTACCTCTTCCCATAACCATAACCATAGCCGTATCCATAACCATAGCCATAACCACTTGATGATTCAGTTGTAAAGAATGTGTTCTTATAACCATTCAATACAGCACCTAGAACATTTGGTAAAGTATCATGTAATTCATCTACAGAATCTAAGATATCAGCTGCAGTCGCATGATCCTGTTTCACTACTACAATAGCACTATCAGCCTGTTTTGCAACTAATAAGGCATCCTGCATCATGAATAGAGGTGGTACATCTAGAATAATATAATCATAATGCTTTCTAAGTTCTTCAATTAAGATAGAAAGTCTAGGTCTTGATAATTCTGTTGCACCATCCATTGAAATATCACTACCAAATATAACATCAATATCATCCATATGAACAATACAATCTTCTAATGAAATAAGTGAATCATTTAAGAAATCTAATGAAGTATGTTTAATATTCGCATACTTCAGAGTCTTTTCTACTGAAGGGTTTCTTAAGTCTAAGTCTACAAGACATACTTTATAACCCTTCTGTCCTAATGAAATAGCACTATTGACAGACACTAATGTTTTACCTTCATTAGGTACAGTACTTGTAAACATAAAGACTGACTGATCTTTCGCTTTATGAGCCTGTTCCATCTTAATTCTAATGTTATGGAATGCATGTCTGAATCCAGATTTCATACCTGGAGAATTAAGTAATAGACTTGCCCCAGTCTTTTTACGTCTATCATAACCTTCTACAAAAGGAATCTTCGCAATATAATCCATACCAAGGATATTTCTAACATCATGCTTATCTAGAATAGTATTTCTAAAGATAGAGGCAATAATTAAGAATAGAATACCTGCCACAAGACCTAGCATACCACCATTCATAGCTGCCTTAATATAGTCTGGATTTGCATCAGGGCTCTTAGGCATATTAGGATTATCTAATAATGTGATTGTTACATCATCCATGACATTCGCTGTTACATTATCATAGTTATTAACAACACAAGTAGCTACATTATAAGCATCCTTAGGATTATTTGCAGTCACTTTTAAAGTAACGAGGTTTGTTCCTTCAGTCTGAGTTGTAGTAATAGTGGCAGGTACTGACTGCACATGTAATACATCCTTAATAACATTCTGCATCTCATTACTAGTAAGTAATGAATTGAATGTAGGAATCAAAGAGTTTGTAGATTCTCCACTCTTAGAATCTGCATAGTAATAGACATCCTCCTGGCTCGTAGAAGGAACAAATACGGCTTCACTTGTATAAGTTGTATTAAAGAAAAGTACTTCTTTCATTTCAAATGCGAGTATTCCAATCAATAGGAATAATACAACATATTTCCATAAACGGCGGAAAGCACGGAAGAAACGGTCAAAATACTTCATTAAATCTATTTTCTGTACATCTGAACTTGTTTGATCCATTATTCTCCCCCCTTAGTTCTATATCTGTTATATCCATATCTATAACCATAAGTATCACGCATTGTACTTGGTTCATAAACTCTACTGTTGAATACAATACCTACTACGTTATTCTTAACATAAGTTAAACGTGAAATAGTTTCATTAATCATGTCTTTTTCAGCATAATCCTGTCTTACAATGAATAATGTTGCATCCATCATTTCATTGATAGTCATTGGTTCATTTAATAAGTAAGCAGGGCTGACATCGACAATGACATAATCATATTCTTCTTCTAGTTCTTCTACGATAGCTTTTAAACGATTGCTGCCAGTTAATTTTTCAGAATTATTTAAATCCTGCTGACAAGGTAATAAGTCTAAACCTGGATGATCTAAAGTGACAACCTGAGACTTCCAATGGAATTTTCCTTCAATCGCATTATTTAAGCTTGTATTTGTCTTTAATTCAAAAATCTTATTTAATGAAGGTTTTCTAAAGTCCATATCAACTAAAATAGTCTTATGACCATTCTTAGCAAGTGCTAAAGCTAAGTTAGCACCTACACTTGATTTACCTTCATTTTCATGAGCACTCGTAATCATGAAAGAAGTATAACCATGTTTCTGACTTGATGCTTCTACTTTACTTCTTAACTTATTAATAGATTCTCTATAGAAGAAACTTGTCTTAAGTGAAGTAATAAGAATCGCTTTTCTGTTCTTCTTGAAAGGATTTCTTTTCTTCTTTTTTTCAAAAGGAATTCTTGCATAAAGTCTTGCATTTAACTTCTGTTTAGCTTCCTTATCACTCTTTACTGTATCTCTAAAGAAGTAATATAAAGCGAGAATAAATACGAGTACAGCACCACTTGCTAATGCACCCTTCATAAAGTTACCTTTATGACTGTTGTAGTTGACTGGTGCAGTAGAGAAGCTGCTTTCATCTAATATATTGATTGCATATGGGAAATTATAACGTTCTGTACTTCCTGCATACCATTCAGTTAAATACCCAATCGCATAATAAGCTTCCTTCTTCGTATCTGCAGTCACATTAAAGTTAATAATATTTGCCTGCTGTGTACTAATAGTTGCTGTATATGTAGTAGAGGAGATATCCATCTTCTTCTTTACATAGGCACGCGCATTTTTACTATTCATTAAGTAGTTCAAAGTACTTATATAACTCTGAATCTTATCTAGGTTCTTAAATGTATCTCCCCCACTACCTAGTGTAGCAGTCATATTAGAGCCATATTGAGGTACATAGTTGACAGTCTTTACAACATCAAACATACTCCCACAAATAAACATCACTGCAAGAATAAGTACCCATCTATGAAATATATCATCAATAATACAACTTATAACGGTAAGGAGATCTTCATTCTGTTTATTGTTTTCCATATATATCCCCCTTACTGTTCCACAATGACAACAAGTTTAGTTAAACCATAGTCGTCATTGGCTGTCTTCACTCTATAAATAAATTCATACATACCAGGTGTATTAGGATCATAGTCCGTATTAATAGTCACCTGATTCTTTAAGCTAGAATAATCCATCTTATCCATCATAATAGACTGGATATGACTCTTTGCATTCACCTTTGTACCTACCTTAACTCTCATTAAATAAGTATCCAGATTAATTGTCACTGTCTGTTCCTTATTAGTCTGGTACGCCTTTAATGTAAGCTTTGTTTCAGTTCCTGTACTATCACTTACCGCAAATGCAACATAATGATCATCATTCTCTGTATATTCTCTTAATACCTTAACACGAGAACTAATATCACCATCTACACAACTATAAGCACTCACATAATCACCAAACTGTGCTTTAGAACTAATCCATGAATACACGAGTGCACTATTTAAGTTAATCTGTGGTGCAATATAGTCTTTATACTGGATCTGTCTCGTTACTGTTGTATAGTTATCATCCTTATCAAAGACACCTAAAGTAACGATTCTTGTATTACCTTCTCCAAAAGAACTCATATTCTGTACAAACACTTTCTTAGTAATATCCCCATCTTCCTTATCAGTGGCTTTAATACCCTTTAATAGTGCTTTGGTTGTCTTCTTCTCATCAGCATTTGCCTTAATCTTTAAAGTACCTGTAGGTACTTTAATGACAGGTGATTCCCCTTTTTGAGGCTTATGGTTATCATAATAAATGAAACCAAAATATAAAGCCGCAATCACTAGGAATATGATTCCGTTTCTGACCTTATTGTTCATACCTTTCCCCCGTTTAATAATTTCTCTGGATTCTCATTGAAGATTCTCTTCGCATAAGAACTACCAAAATAAGTCTTTACCTTCTCAAATGATTCATACATGGCAGGATATCTGTTACGTAAGTTATGTGCATCACTTCCTACTAAATGTATCAATCTTCTATCCAACAAGTCATATACTGTATCTTTGACTATAGAACCATAGTCTCCAAGTATTGACCCTTTATTCATCTGTAGATAGCCACCCATCTCTATAATGCGTGGAGCAAGTTCTGTATTTGTCTGGAATGCTTCAAAACGTTCCGGATGGGCAATAATAGGTGTACATCCCTTTTCAAGCACACTTTCTACTGCTTCAAGAATAACATCCTCATTGACATCAAAATAGAATTCTACTAATAAGTATTTTGTATCTGCAAGAGTTGTAATATCCTTGAAATGTTTTTCAAAAGATTCCTTAGAACTATATAAGAACTCACATCCTAGACGTAGTTTAATAGGAATACCGACATCCCATACTATATTTCTAAACTCTTCAAAAAGATTTTCAATCTTTTCTCTAGGATTATCAAAACCATATGCATAGGCAAGATGTGGCGTTAAGATGATTTCTTCTGTACCATCTCTATAAGCCTGATCTAACATCTCTAGACTCATGTCTACACTCTTAGAACCATCGTCTACGAGAGGAAGAATATGACTATGTATATCAATCATAAGTTCACCCCTTTTTACATTTAGTGAATAGTATAACATCTTTTCACACATTTTGGGAGTTTTGACAACACTTAATGCACGAATAGAGTAAAAATTACACTAAATTCTTAATTTTACTTGTATAATCTCATAATCAGATGCCTGAAAGGTATCAAATGCAACCAGATCTTCTCAAAAAATACCCACCAGAAGTCTCCTTCAGTAATCTTTTTATCTTTTCTATATACTGTATGTATGATTCCAAACACTTGTTTAGGGTCTACAGGGCCTTCCATATCTGTCTGATTATCACCAATAATATATAACATGCCCTTCTTTATATGATGTATTCTATGCATCACATACTGTCCATTCTCTCTTTGGAAGAAAACGATATCTCCCTTCTTAAAAGGTTCAACAGGCTTAGATATTATGACACTATCACGCATATGAATCAAGAAAGGATTCATAGAGCTACCTGTGACAGTAAAACGTACATCTTTGCCCTGATTTATTAAATCTATTAATACAGGCATATATTCATTTATATCTACTATCTTCATCTTAATGTGATCTGAACGATTTCTGCTGGATTATTCATCCTAGGCAGTGCTTCTCCAGAACTACTCACCCCTCTTGTAATAATCATATTATTAATACCTAACCTATATAAACCATAATCATACTTAGGAAACCATCCCTGCTCAGGTGCATACAGCCCCTTGCCATTAGGAAGAATAATCTGTCCTCCATGGACATGACCACTTAATATAAGTCCTACATTCCACATATAGGCATCTGCATAAATAAAGGTATCTGGTCTATGACATAACATAATACGATAACTGTCTGTCTTATTAAATGTACTTAAGTAACGATAGACATGATTATTATGCATGGACTTTTTACTTATACCCCCATCTTCATTACTGAAGGCATAATCATAGAGACCACCTACTCTTATACTATTACCTTTCACTGTTATGTCTTCATAACTTTCATCTAAGAAGTGTACACCCGTACTTTTAATATTCTCTATCTGGAAAGCATGATGACTATAATACTCTAACTCATGGTTTCCATAACTCATATAGACAGGTGCTATACCCACTAATGAATGTAAGAAATCAAGTGTACTTTGATCACTCTTAGATTCATTATCAATAATATCCCCTACACACATAATCAAATCAGGCTTTAACTTCTTAATCTTATTTATAACCTGTTTCTTAATCTTTGTATGATTATCATGAACATCCGCTATCATGACTATATTAACAGGGCTATGAATCTTATCTGATTTCATTGTGTATTGTGTCACATCAATCGTGTAATAAGACTCATACACTAAATAACCACTTCCTAACACAATACACATACATAACATTACAATACAGCTTATAACCTTCTTCTTCATTATAAGACCTTCTCTAGAGTTTCTACAGCTTCCTTAGAAATAGTACATCCTAGATGATAGAAAGGCACATTGTCTATTAAATCCTGTAATAAATCCATAGACTTAAGTACACTTCTCTTATCCCATCTATTCACTGTGAGCTGACTATAGGCTTCCTTAAAAGCAGCTATAGGACTTAATCTCTCTATCTTATTTTCTTTTTCCTGAGATAACATCACAACACACTTAATAGGGACATTCTTATTATGACATACACCACTAGACCCACATACAGGCCATCCATGGGCTGTCCATACACCATCATCCTTCATAAGTAATCCCTTATCACCATTCACTACATGGGATCCTTTATATTCTTCCCATAATGTCGCCTGTGTTGTCTTACCTGTACCACTAGGTGCTGAGAAGAGGATTGCATAATCCTTATACTGCATATAACTGCAATGAAGCACTAATGCATCTTTCTCTAATAACTTCTTCTCTAAAGAGAAGAAAGAACAGAAGAATGGATCTACATACAATTCTCCTAAAGTATCTTTTAGAATAATAGATCTTGCACTATGAGGTGTTAATTCTTGATACACCCCATAATACCAATCACTGCCCTTAACACCTAGATATCTTGTTTCTAACCCATCACAATCAAGGATTAATAACTCATCCCTTTGAGAGACTACTCTCCCTTCTATTTGTGGTAGTGTCTCACTTACTATAAACTCATATGTATATTCAGGTTCTTCCTGACTTTCAAATATCTGAAAGTTAGGAGGAATCTTTATTAACTTCTCATCATAGATCAACTTAAATGTGAAAGTTCCAATCGTATATATACGTTCCATAATTACTCCTTTCTGATAGTTATTGCCATTCTACCATAATATTTTATATATTTGTAGAGAACTTATGTATAAGGACAAAAAGAAGTAAGAGTAATTCTTACTTCTCGAAATCCTTCTTCATTCTCTTATATTCTTCATAGAGTGTTTCTGTATAGGTACACATATATTCTGGTTTACCCATATAGCTGCCGGATTCTAATAAATGGCTTGCAGCACATGTGCGACAAATAGGCTTTAATTTACATACAGAACATCCAGAATATAGTCTGATCTTTGAACACCCATCAGAAACAGTCTCCCAGGCCTGTTTAAAGCCCACCTCAAAGACATTTGCGGTAGGTGCAGTCAAAATAACACATGGATGCATTTCACCCTGCCAGTTTACTGTATAAGAACATCTTCCAGCCAGACATTCCATTTGTCCTTCCTGTTCTTCACCAATCACTCTATCTTCTACTAACTTAAGCTGTTTATTCACATACTCTTCGACATGATCAATAGAATCAATCTTATCTAGATTATGAGCGAAAGTAAGAGCTGCATCTTCTGGTGCAAGTCTTGCCTGTTGATTATAAGGTAACTTTCTTTCACGTGTTGCAGGAAGCATATATGTATCAAATGAGATTGGAATATCCATATCAGTGACCATCTTTAATACATCTCCTGCATCCTTCTGGTTATTCTTCGCAAGAGAGAAACCTACTCTTACAGGAATATCTGCTTCCTGTAACATCTTAATAGAATTCATAACCTTATCATAACCATTCTTATAATGGCATAATCTCTCATATGTCTCATTACTAGAGCCATATAAAGTAATATTAATACGTCTAGGCATATGCTGTTTAAAGAATTCTACCCATGATTCATCTATGAGTGTCGCATTCGTATTAATCGTAATGACGATACCCATCTTTTTAAGACCTAAATATATTTCTTTAAAATCAGGATGTAGTAATGGTTCTCCACCAGTAAGTAATAAGAATAGTGTTCCATTCTCTACCATCTGTTTTCCTATTTCTAACCATTCTTTACCTGTATGAATTCTTCCTCCTGCTTCTTCTAATTGTTTATGAGTTAAATGAACATAACACATATCACAATTCATATTGCATAGAGGTAATAGTTCTATACTACCGTTGGCAGGTGATTTCACACTTGCAGCCTTATGAATAAGCATTCTTTCGACGGTATTGGCATCTTCCATTGGTTCCATATAATTCTCCCCTTCATTCCAAAATAAAAAAGCTTACTGAAATATTAATATATTTCATAAGCTTTTTCAATGTTTTATAGTTTAAGACATGTTCTGTTTAGCTGCATCCACTAACTGAACAGTTCCCTGATGATGATATTCAGTATCAAAAATCAAAAAAGTAGTATGTGTCTTCCAATAAACTGTTTTATTAATATATTTAGTAATATCACTAGGTGCCATTTCTTTATTGTAGCTAACATCAGTATATAAAGTACAATCTAACACCCCGTTATCAGCATTTAATTCTTTCATGCCTACAATCTCATTCTTTTTATTAGTAACGAGCACCTGATGTTCAGCATTTCCACAAAAATCCGGTCTATGATAATGTCCTTGATAACTATGTGGATAGAAAGACTTTTCAACATTATTAGCAGCATCTGTATTACAAGCAATTTTATAACATGTGCTCACTGTATTATTTGCTAAAAAGTTTTCTTCAACAGCTGTTGGTGTCATCCATTTTTTCATATTCATTTTCCCCCTTTCCATTTTGAAATAATCTGTCGCTCTGAAGACAGACAAGTGTTATTTTAACATACCACATACTTTTTACAATATTTTTCAATTGTTAAATGTTACTTTTTTTGAAACACTTTTGATAAGAAGCCGTATTCCATCATCAGTGTTACAGATTAAGGAAAATTCTTATTATCATATGTAATACTATCATCTTTATCTCTCAAATAAAAAAAGGCAGCTTTCACCACCTTCTATACTTCATATATTAAGATCTAAGTGGATGACCAACAGAATCATCTACTGCATATCCCATATGATGATAATCTAATCCTATATAACTACTTGTCCAAATTGCAGGATATCTACCATCTGCAGCTGGATTTGCTTTATCAATTCTGATATTTGAAACCTGAGCCGCATTACCACCTGATTCTTTAAATACGCCAGTATCTTCGTTATAACGCGCAGGTAAAGAACAGTTAGAATTATGCTTTTCTTCCCAACGGAAAGATTGTTCTCCCCAAATTGAGTGGATTGAACCTCTATCTTTAACTTTAGATTCTGTAATAAATGAATTAGATGAACCATCTTCAGTATAAGGATCCTTGCCAGGTAATGTACAAACTAAGCTATAACATACGCTGACATTAGAGTTAGCTGTAAACTGTTCTTCTACAACTACTGGTCTTGTCCATTTTTTCATATTTGTTTTCCCCCTTTCTTCGATATTATGTCTTTTTTTAGAAAGACAAATGAAATTCTACCATACCCCCCATCTTTTTACAACATCTTTTCATTATTCATTACACTTCTCTGTAACATTTCTTACATTTTGACTGATAATGTATAATAAAAAGTGCCAGTTTTACCTGACACTTCATAATCACTATTTAGCTTTCTTTAATGCAGAAAGAATTAAGCATCCTACTACTGCACCTGCTGCAATAGCAAGTAAGTATAATGGCCAGTTGCTTACAGTTGCGATAACGAATACACCACCATGAGGTGCTCTTAACTGACAATTGAATGCGACTGATAAACCACCAGCGACAGCTGAACCAATAACGCATGATGGAATAACATGGATTGGATCATTAGCTGCAAATGGAATAGCACCTTCAGAAATGAAAGATAATCCCATGATATAGTTTACTAAACCAGCATTTCTTTCATCTTCAGTCCACTTATTCTTGAAGAATGTAGTAGATAAAGCGATTGCTAGAGGAGGTACCATACCACCAGCCATGACAGCTGCCATTAAGATATAGTTACCACTTGCAAGTAAACCAGTTGCTGTTACATAAGCGGCCTTATTGAATGGTCCACCCATATCGATAGACATCATACCACCAGCTACAACACCAAGAATAATACCATAGTTACCTAAACCACTAAGGAAGTTAGTTAAAGCCTGGTTAATGATAGACATTAATGGGTTGATGGCACTTGCAAATACAGCCATACAGAATACACCAAGTAATGGGTATAAAAGAATAGGTTTAACACCATCTAATGATTTTGGTAAGCCTTTAAATAACTTCTTTAAGAATAGAATGATATAACCAGCTACGAAACCATATAATAATGCTCCTAAGAAACCTGGAGTTGCAGCAACTTTTGCAGCACTAGGATCTAAGAAAGTAGCACCAGATTTTGCAAGTAAACCACCTGCGAAACCTACAGCTAAACCTGGACGGTCTGCAATTGACATTGCGATAAATCCAGAAAGGATTGGTAACATCATACCAAATGATACGTTACCCATGTTATTGAACCAAGCAGCAAGAGGAGTTGATGAACCAAACTTAGCTCCTGCGCTCTTATCATCTACTAAGAATGAGATGGCAATCATGATACCACCAGCTACAACGAATGGTAACATATGAGATACACCATTCATTAAGTGCTTATAGAAACTTCTACCAGCACTTTCACCTGAAGCAGCTGCTTCTTTCGCATCTGCACTTGCATGATAGATTGGTGCTTCACCGTTTTCAATCTTATTGATTAATTCTTCAGGATGACGGATACCTTCAGTAACAGGTACTGTAAGAACTGGCTTACCATCAAAACGAGCCATTTCTACATTCTTATCTGCAGCAACGATAATACCATCACATGATGCGATTTCTTCTGCAGTTAACGCATTTCCGACACCTTCAGAACCGTTTGTTTCAGCTTTTAGTGGTACACCAAGCTTTTCACCTGCTTTAGTTAAGTTTTCTGCAGCCATGAAAGTATGAGCAATACCTGTAGGACATGCAGTAACCGCTAATACTTTATAACCAGTCACTACTGGTGCAGCTGCTTCTGCAGCTTCTTCAGCATCTTTTTCAGCTTCCTTCTTATCGATCTTGCTTAAGAATTCTTCTGGAGTCTTCGCATTTAATAAATCCTGACGGAAACCTTCATCCATTAATAATGCTGATAGTTTAGCTAATGCCTGTAAATGAGTGCTTCCACCATCTGCAGGTGCCGCAATCATAAAGAATAGGTGAGCAGGCTGACCATCCAATGATTCATAGTCTACACCATCAGGCACAGTCATTGCTGCTAACCCTGGAGCTTTAACGGCTGCTACCTGTGCGTGAGGAATAGCAATTCCTTCACCAATACCAGTAGAAGTTAATGCTTCACGTGCTAAGATACCTTCTTTGTATGCATCTTTGTCTGAAATCTTACCAGTTGCACACATTAAGTCAACAAGCTTGTTAATTGCTTCTTCTTTTGAACCTACAGAGACACCAAGTTCAATGCCCTTTAAGTCCAATAACTCAGTAATTTTCATGTTATTCTCCCTTCAATTGTGCGAGACATTCATCAATGAAGTCTCTTTTTGCTAATGAATATGAGAAAGCAGTTGCTCCACCACATGCTGTACCTAAAGCCAATGCTTCATCATAATCCCCATTATTGAGATAACCAGCCACAAAACCAGCTACCATAGAATCACCTGCACCAACTGAATTCTTTACTGTACCTTTGCAGACACCTAAACGGTGTGTTCCACCATTTTCATCTACAAGTAAAGAACCATCACCTGCAAGTGAAATCAAGACATTACGTGCACCCATTTCCTGTAGCTTATTCGCATACACGACTAGATCTTCTTCAGTTTTTAGTTTTACATTAAAGATCTCTTCAATCTCATGATTGTTTGGCTTAATTAAGAATGGATGATAAGCCAATACATTCACTAGTAACTGTCCAGTTGCATCAACGGCAAATAAGATACCTTTGTTCTGTAATCTTTCTAGAATTTCTTCATAGATTCTAGGACTGATGCACTTAGGAATAGAACCAGAAAGAACAAGGACATCTCCTTCTTTTAATGTATCAAGCTTTTCAAAAAGCTTTGCTACATCTTCATCAGTGATCATGGGTCCCATACCATTGATTTCTGTTTCTTCATCACTACGCATCTTTACATTAATACGTGACATACCTTTTTCAACCTTGATGAAATCAGTATTGATATCATACTCACTCTTCGCACGACGTACAATTTCATCACCAGTAAAACCTGCTACAAACCCTAGAGCCTGAGATTCATAACCAAGTTCCTTAAGGATGGCTGAAACATTAATACCCTTACCTCCACAGAAGATATGTTCTTCACATACTCTATTGACAATTCCCTTCTGGAAATGATCAACTGTGATAACATAATCTAATGCTGGATTAAATGTAATTGTGTAAATCATTTACATGGTCTCCTTTTTCTGTAAAAATATTTTTTCCGACTTCATTATATTATGTAAAGGTTTTCTTTGTCAATATGTTTCATGAAAATATTTTACGCAATTATAAAATTGCTAAAAACAAAAAAGTATGACGATTAGATGCAAAAACATCATCGTCATACTATATGTGTTATCGGTTCCTAAATATCTTAGACTCATTAGTCTACTAGAGTATCATTTTCTTTTCCCTTAATAGAATAATCTCCTAACATAAACCATCTATAAGCACGATCAGCAATGACCTTTGTTTCTACAAAATCCAGTCCACCGCCAACAATGGCACCTACCCCAGGAACCATCTTTCCAAGATTCACAACGCCTTTTGTACCAAACTTCGTAATGAATCTGAAACCGACTTTCTGATTAATTTTAGTCAATAATTTACCTGGTATCTTCTTGACAACGCCTGTTGCGAGTTTGATTCCAAAACTAATTCCTGCCTTTTTCAATAAACCATTCACTGCCACTCCAGCTAGACAGGCATAGACGAAAGTTTGTGTCTGATCACTATTCAAATCAAACCCTGCCATATAAGCTGTACAAGCAATCATTCTCATTTGAACATACATAACATTTCCTACATTTGCAGGTAGAGTAACTGGCATCGTGATAATACCACCAAATCCTGTCACAACTCCTGAAGTTGTACATTTAGTTATTTGATTTTTCAGCATCGCTTTACAAGCATCTTCTGTGCTGTCATATTTAATTAAATAATCATTAGCCATATCCTCTATGCTAGGACTGACCTTTGGTATACCATCCAAGCATTTCGTATAACAAGTATCTAGCAATCCCATGACATCTTCTTGTGATAAATTTTTCATTCCCATTTTATTTCCCCTTAATACCCCTATTCTTATAATCTTAACAAAGATTATAGTCCTCATTCACTCTTTACTCAATAATAAATTACTCGTTCTTTGTTAACAGTTAAATACGATTTTTTTAAACGATATTCGGCTTTTTGTTATTTTGCCGAATTTCAATTAAATTATAGTTATTATACGTTCACAAGTCGCTCACATCATACAAAAACAGACAGCCATCTAGACTGTCCATCCTGTTATTATCTTTTATCTACCGCAAACATCTCTTCACACTTGATCATGGATTTATGTGAGTTTTCTACCATCCCTGTCAAGAATAAGAAGATGATCTCTATTACTGTACTTGCTGAAACTCTAGAGAAACAGAATTCATCAAGGAAAAGTTTTTCACGTGTGGCAGTTGTTATATGATATTGTACTTCTTCACCAATCGCTGAGTGAGGACTATTAGTAATACCTATTGTCATTGCTTTATTGTTATTTGCGATTTTAACTGCTTCTAATACTTTATCGGATTCTCCAGAGTTACTGATGGCTATTAAGACATCTCCCTTACCCAAAGTAAAAGAGTAAGAGAGCTGAGTTTCCCAGATTGTTCCTGCAGTTGTTGGTATACCTAATTCATTGAACTTAAAAGCTGCATCAATGGCTACAGGAATCGTATTTCCTACTGCTATCACCTGCACTCTAGAGGCATCTCTAATACCCTCTAGAATCTCTCTAAATTCGTCTGTGTTAATAAGATTGACTGTCTGTTTGAGTTCAGTAATCTTATTTGCGAGAATATTCTGTAAAGACTGTGGAATATTATCTACTGAAATATCATTAGATATTTCTCCACTCTTATGTGTATCTACAAGTTCCTGAGCTAAAGATATTTTTAACTGAGCAAAACCTTTTAAACCCACCTTACGACAAAATCTTGATACAGACGCAATAGACACATCACTTATTTCTGCAAGTTCAGATACAGTCATATCGACTACTTTTTTAGGATTATTAAGTATGAACTTCGCAATCTTCTTTTCTGCATCAAATAATTGATCATAAAGGACAGTAATGCAATCTAATACGCTTTGTGACTGATTCATTTGATTTTCTCCTTTCATAATGAAATTCCTTACATCGTCATGTTAACACAAAAAAATAATTTACACAATTACCTAAATCTATCACATATTATCACAACATATATATGTGAAAATAAAAAGAAGTTGATTATTCAACTTCCTTAATTAAACCATGAGCGACAAAATCGTTAATGAATGACAATACATCAATTCTGATTGTTCCTTCAGGGTCTTCATATTCTTTATATACTTCATCTAACACTTCATCATAAGTCACTGGATGATCAAAGAGTTTCCATAAGAAGACACTTGTTTCATTCAATGAAATAATAGAATTAGATAATTCTGTATTTTCTCCTACTGGTACAAGAACGGCTTCACCGGCAATTTCTCTTAAGATGAAATCTTCATCTCTGATGAACTTGATACCATGTATATCTCTTGTATTCTGTTCCATTATTTTCCCCCTAATTCTGGATGATAAGTAGAGACAATCTTCTGTACTTCATCACGGATTGCATCTTGATGCATATCATCAATCGTACCTCTTAGATGATGTAACTTTTCAAAATAAACTTCTTCATCAAAATCTAGAGGATGACCAATGAAAATAGAACCATTCTCGGTCTTCTGTAACCCTTCTTCATCCATTAATAATTCTTCATAAAGCTTTTCACCAGGTCTTAGTCCTGTATAGATGATTGGAATATCTACATCAGGAGTAAAGCCAGATAACTTGATTAGATTTCTTGCCAGATCATCAATCTTGACTGGTTCTCCCATATCTAGGACGAATATTTCTCCACCTTTCGCAAATATACCTGCCTGCATTACAAGTGATACAGCTTCTGGAATAGTCATGAAATAACGGATAATATTCTTATCAGTCACTGTCACAGGTCCACCATGTGCAATCTGCTTCTTAAATAAAGGAATAACAGAACCATTAGATCCTAATACATTCCCAAATCTTACAGCTGTAAATACCGTATGAGAATGACGGCTGAATGCCTGAATAATCATCTCGCACATACGTTTACTTGCCCCCATGATATTGGTTGGATTAACTGCTTTATCTGTAGAAATCTGTACAAAACGCTTAACATGATACTTGTCTGCAGCTCTTACGACATTCAAAGTACCAAAGACATTGTTTTTAATTGCTTCATTAGGAGAATTCTCCATAAGTGGTACATGCTTATGGGCGGCTGCATGATACACCACTTCAGGTCTTAATTCATTAAATAAAGCATCAATCTTTTCTCCATCACGAATAGATGCAATACGTACATCTAACTTCAATTCTGGATGTGCATTTCTTAATTCCATCTGAATATCATAGGCATTATTCTCATAAATATCTACAATAATCAATTTTCTTGGATGTCTCGCAGCGACCTGTCTACATAACTCACTACCAATAGACCCTCCGCCACCAGTCACCATAACTGTTCTATTTTCTACATATGAGGCAATCTGATTCATATTAACTGAAATCGGATCTCTTCCTAAAAGGTCTTCAATCTCAACATTTCTAAGCTTAGAAACCTTCACTTCCCCATTCATCAACTGATAAATACCTGGCAGAATCTTGATCTTACATCCTGTATCATTACAGATATTCATCAATTCTCTTCTTTGATTGATAGAGACAGATGGTAATGCAATATAAATCTCATCGACCTCATACTTCTTAACCATCTCTCCAATGGCATTCCTATCACCCGCAATCGGTACATCATTCATATAATAACCCTGTTTAAGCGGATCATCATCAATGAAGCATACAACCTTCATTGGAAGATGAGAACTTCTCTTGATTTCTCTAAGAAGCACATTACCTGCTTCCCCAGCTCCTATAATCATTACATTGATTAAATGCTTGTCCTGTTCAAATAGTGGACTGTCATTTTTCATTGAACGCATTCCACGATATAAGAAACGCAAAGTAGAACTCAATATAAGAAGCATACATGGTTCAAGAATATACCATGAACGTGGCAGTTCTACCCTTAATACAAATACATAGAGAAGCATTCTGAAAAAATCAGAACAGATAACGGCTAGAAGCAATCGTCTGACCTCTACAATAGAAGCATACCTCCACATACTTTTATAAAGCCTAAATACATAATAAACAACAAGCGTAATTAATATATCAATCCCAATAATCTCTAAATAGTTATTCCATACCCACCAATCAATCTTGAACTCCATTCTTGTAAAAACGGCCACAAACGAAGCAAGTACGGTAAACATCGCATCTAAGATCATCAAGAACAACATACGCTGATACATCACTCGATTATCTTTAAACCTGTGCATTTTATCCCTTCCTTTTTTTGTCAATGTATAAATTACCATTTATTTGTAAACTCGTCAATATACCCTACATAAAACCTTTATTTGAATACCCATAATCTACAGGTGACGATTTAAGAGAAGTGTGGAGCAGAAATA
>ERZ779737.648-NODE-648-length-31464-cov-3.391990_pt1 | contig 31464 bp, 26 predicted proteins | sample MGYA00511889_ERZ779737 | MGnify/ENA primary metagenome ERZ779737 (study PRJEB29588, sample SAMEA2163575) | human gut metagenome | biome: human gut; feature: human-associated habitat; material: faeces | place: Denmark | collected 2008/2010 ... | reverse complement strand
ACGAAAATAGAGGCAGGGGAAGGCTTTCACAACTTCTGCAATTCTGTCTAAAAATTTTCCAGCAAGAACCAGGTGCGTCCCGCCGGGGAAGAATAGAAAAAAGGACACCTGCCTTTTCGCAAGTGCCTTCAATCTTCATATTTATGGACGTGGGCTTCCGCAATTGCTGCAGAACTTTCCACTGTTTACCTGTCCACAACTGCAGGTCCATTCTTTAGAAGGTGCCGGTTTTCCGCATTCACTACAGAACTTCCCTGTGTTTACCTGTCCGCAGCTACAAGTCCAGCTTCCGGCAGTCGGCTGTGCATTATTCACCGGCTGCTGTTGTGGCTGTGCCTCCGCCTGCTGCGTTGCGCCCATCTGCTGCTGTTGCTGCATTTGCTGCTGCATCTGCATCTGTGCCATATTTGTATTGGAAGCGGCTCCCATCATGCCACCGCCAACATTGCTTGCCATACCCATTCCCATGAATCCGGCCATTGCCCCATTTGCATTGCTTCCGGCAGCTTCAAGTCCGCGGGCCATTGCTCCCTGTACATAACCTTCACGTACGGTAGGATCTGAAAGCATTGCACCCTCGTTTCTCATGTTGAGAAGTTTCTGTGACTCTTCATTATAAGAAATCGTAAGGCCGACTGCCTGAATCTCCATGCCTCGCATCTGGTTCCATTCCTGATCCAGAATTGAAGCCATGTACTGTCCGAGTTCACGCGCTTTGCTGGATACAAACGAAATACGGTTGCCGTCTGCTGACATCTGATTGATTGCAGCCTGTAAAGCCTCCAGGAACTCTGAGAGATACTGCTCGTTGATCTCAGTAATTTCAACGTGATCCTTGTTCTTTGGAATTACTTCCGCATAAAACTGTAATGGATTCACAATCTTGATAGAATATGTACCATGTGCACGTAAGAACAACTCTGCATTGTAAAAAGTGTCAAAATAGTTGATTGGTTGTCTTGTTCCAAACTTGATTCCTTTGATTTCCTGCAAATTAATAAAATAAACCTTCTGTACCGTCGGTGTCTGTCCGCCAAATCTCAAACGGTTAAAGGACTCTTTTAATGTATCACCAAACTGACCATTGAACATGGATGGCAGAGAGGAATTGTCTACTTTGTAATATCCCGGCTCAGCAGTATAATCTACGATTTTACCACCATCCACCAACAACATGAACTGATTGTCGTATACATGAATGATAGAACCATTGGTAACGGTATCTTCGGTTCCTTTACGGTTTTCCCCCCGGCGAATCTTTACACCACGGGAAAAGACTGTCTGATCTCCCATGTTATCTGCTTCATAAACCTCTAACCACTGGTCCGCAAAAGCGCCTCCAATTGCCTGATTAACTGCTTTAATAATTCCCATTTTCTCCTCCTTAAACTGAACTCAACCTTAGTTAAACATGATTATAATCGACCTGATACAATTTGTGAAGAGACCATACTTTCGTATTAATTGGCACAACGTGTGCTCCACAATATTCACAGATCATATTTCCAAGTCCGCGTACCGGTGCTCCACACTGTGGGCAGGTCGTGGTAAAGGCATTGTCAAATTCTTTTTCTTCACCATCCTGCACATACAATAATTCTACGTTGTATTTTGTCTGCACTTTACGTTCCTTAGATCCTTCTGTTACATGATCGCCGCTCACTTTGTAATGATAATATTCCACCGCACTTTGAATGACGATAATACAGTTTCCCTTATCTTTACGGTAATTTGAAATTTCCGTCTGATGGATTTTAATATTATTGTATACTTCCCTTACCTGTGCTGCCTGATTGTCCGCTATTATATTTAACACCTGATTTTTTACTTCCTCCGAAGCATCCACCAGTCGCTCCGGCCGTTCGGATGAAATTGCAAGCAATGCGGAAGTCAACATATTTTCCGCCCTGTGTTTAAACTCCGACCAGTTAAAATCAGGAAAATCACGCATAATCTGTGGTTCCATCAGACGCGTCATGCCAGACACTGATTTTGGTGTCTCAGCCGCAATATCCGCCTGCCTGTTCAAACCATCCACAATCGATTCTGTACCAAACAGCTGTCTGGATACATTTCTCAATTTGTTTCGTATTGTCAGACCACCTGCAACTCCAAGTACAACAATTCCGGCAAAAACTCCAAGTCCTACGAATGCACCAAAACTGATTTCTAATGTTATCATTCGTTTTCATCCTCCATGGATTTTGGACATCCAAGACTCAGCCACTTTAAGTAGCCATTGATAAACGGATCCAGTCCTCCGTCCATCACTGCATCTACATTTCCGCTTTCTACACCAGTGCGATGATCTTTTACCATGGTATATGGCTGCATAACATAAGAACGAATCTGATTGCCCCAGCCGATCTCTGTGACTTCGCCACGAATACCGGCTGCTTTTGCTGCATTTTCTTCCTGTTTGAGCAGATACAGCTTTGCCTTCAACATCTGCATGGCTTTATCTTTATTCATATGCTGAGATCGTTCATTCTGACACTGCACCACAATTCCTGTTGGAAAATGTGTAATTCGAATCGCGGAAGATGTCTTATTGATATGCTGACCACCGGCTCCGCTTGACCGATATGTGTCAATTCGAATATCTTCGTCCTTTATTTCAATATCCACATCCTCTTCAATTTCCGGCATTACATCACAGGATACAAAAGATGTCTGTCGCTTTCCTGCTGCATTAAATGGCGAAATACGTACCAGACGATGCACGCCTTTTTCCGATTTCAAATATCCATAAGCGTTCTCTCCATTCACCTGAAATGTAATGGATTTGATTCCGGCTTCATCTCCATCCAGAGAATCTAACACCTCAAGACTGAACCCTTTCTTATCTGCCCAGCGCGAATACATACGAAACAGCATTGCCGCCCAGTCGCAGGACTCTGTTCCACCGGCTCCTGCATGAAGAGAAAGAATTGCATTGTTCGCATCATATTCACCCGACAATAACGTCTTCATTCGAATTGCCTCATATGTCTGAATAAATTCCTGAAGCATCTGATCAATCTCCGGCACAAGTTCCGGATCATTTTCTTCGTATCCCATCTCGATCATTGTCTCAATGTCTTCATACTGCTGTGCAAGTTCTTTGTAAGTTGCAACGTCACTTTTGAGACTTTTCAGTTTTTTCATCTTTTCCTGGGATACCACAGGGTCATTCCAGAAATCCGGAGCTTCCATTTCACGTTCCAGCTCCTGAATGTTCTGTTCTTTGCCTGCTAAGTCAAAGTGAATCCCTCACTTCCTGCAGTGGAGCCTTGTAGCTTTGCAGCTGGCTCTTGAAATTATCCAATTCTACCACAGAATCACCTCTTTCTTAATTTAAACTGTATTTCTATTGTATCTATTTTTATTTATTATGGCAACTAAAATTCCTGCAAACAACAAAGTAATCCCTATTTCATTTTCTCAGCAAGCACTTTGATTGCTTTCTGTACCTGATTGTCATATTTCATATCGTAAGCCTCATCCTCCGGACCGGAATATTTGTATGTAAGGTTAATATCCGGTTCGATGCCAACACCATGAATATAATTTCCCTTCGGGGTATAATATTTTGCAGTAGTAATCTTTACAGCATCACCGTCTTCCAACGGAAATACTGTCTGGACAATGCCTTTTCCGAACGTCTTTGTTCCAATCAGTGTTCCATAATTATAATCCTTGATCGCGCCTGCAAAAATTTCGGATGCGCTAGCACTATTCTCGTTAACCAATACGGCAATCGGGCACTTCAGGCATTTACTGTCCGAAGTGTAATCCTCTCTCTTTCCATATTTATCTTCCGTATACACAACCGTTCCTTCTGGAAGAATCTGGTCAAGTATATTCGCAGCTGCGGTAATCAGTCCGCCCGGATTACTTCGAACATCGACGATCAATGATTTCATTCCCTGCTTTTTTAAATCGGCAAGCGCTGACTTAAACTGTTCCTCTGTTTTGCTTTGGAATTCACTGATTTGAATATATCCAATGCCGCCATCCAGCATTTTTGAGGTAATACTTGGCAGTTCCACATTTTTACGCTCCACGTCGACCTCAAATGTTTTTTTCGTAGATGCACGATAAATTTTTAAATGAACTGTCGTTCCTTCTTCTCCACGAATTTTCTGCACCAGATCTGACAGTTCTTCACTGGTAGACACCGTATCATTGACTTTTACAATCTGATCACCATCTCTTAGTCCTGCCTCTTCTGCCGGTGTACCTTCATACACTTTGCTGATGGTAACTTCCTTTGTCTTTGCATCCTGTCCGAGCGCCGCCCCGATTCCATAATATTTACCGCTTGTGCTGATCTGCATGTCTTTGTACTCATCTGCAGTATAGTATACGGAATATGGGTCACCAAGTCCCTCTAAGGTTCCTGCATAAATCGCATTACGAATATCATCTTCATCACAGTCGTCATTGTAATACAAATCTATGTAGTTCATAAGTTCATCAATTTTTTTCACCGTTTTATTCGTGAGGATATTGCTTTCTGCTGTCTTCTTCACTCCGGATGGTGAAATCACAAGATACTGATTCGTACTTGTCGTATACACATGAACCCCAACCGTTACTCCAATACCGAGCAACAATATACCAAGCAAAAATCCAACAAACATTCCCGATCCAAACCCGGATCGTTTCTTCTGATTTTCTTCCATGATAAAATCTCCTTTACTTCTAAGAAGCCCCATGCAAAATCATCCGATCTTGCATGGGGTTCATAATACGTTATGTCTACACTTTCAGATGCTTACGAATTGTCATCCTGCTTCCCAAGAAACCAATTCCCGCACCCAGTATGATTGCCACTGGAACCAGCGTCTTAAACACAGTATGCACAGAAACAAAATTGATCATAGCACCAATAAAGTTAAACTTCTCTGCAATATATACTATAATCTTCTGGTACATAAAATATAACAAAATAAGCGGAATTGCCGCACCAATCATTCCGATCACCATACCTTCCACCACGAATGGCGCCCGGACCAGATAATCGGTTGCACCGATCAGTTTCATAATTCCAATTTCTTCCCGTCGTACCGCAATACCTACAGTAACCGTATTGCTGATCAAAAAGACTGCAACACCTAGTAAAATAATAATGATTCCACCAGATACATATCCCAGCAAATGGTTAAAATCTGTCAATGTATTTGCTACTTTTGCGGACTCTTTCACCTCACGAACTCCCGTGATGGAACGTAAATATTTCACCAGAGAATTCTGCATGGATACATCATTCAGGTAAATCTGATAATGTGCCGAGTTTGCAAGTGGGTTATCCGTAAATCCTTTGGCCAGTCCTTCTTTTCCCTGAAAATATACTTTCTTGTATTCTTTCCACGCTTCCTCTGCAGATACATATTCCATTTTTCGTACTTCTGCGCGCTTGCCGATTTTATCGCCAATCTCCTGAATATCAGTCTCGTCAAGTCCTTTGTCAAAGAACACTGTAACTGAAACACCTTTTTCAATAGAATGTACGGTAGACGTAAAATTCGTTATAATAATATAAAACAGACCAAACATAAAAATACATGCTGCCATCGTGGCAATCGATGCAAGCGAAAACATCTTATTGCGCCATATATTTTTAATTCCCTGCTTGATGGAATAAAAAAATGTATTAATCCTCATCGTAATCATCACCTTGCTTACTATCGCTGACAATAGTGCCTTTCTTAACTGTTATGACTCGCTTTTTCATAACTTTGACAATTTCAAGGTTGTGCGTAACTACAAGAACCGTAGTTCCCTTGTTATTGATTTCTTCCAACAGTTTCATGATTTCCCATGCATTATTATTATCAAGATTACCTGTCGGCTCATCTGCAAGCAGGATATCCGGTTCATTAATCAATGCCCGTGCGATTGCCACTCGCTGCTGTTCTCCTCCGGATAACTGTTTCGGGAAAGAACGGTACTTTGCAGCCAGTCCGACCATAGACAACATCATTGGCACTTTCTTACGGATATGGCTATTTGTCTCTCCGACAACTTTTTGTGCAAATGCTACATTGTCATATACGTTGCGGTCTTTTAACAGGCGGAAGTCCTGAAACACAACGCCGATGTTGCGTCGGTATTTGGGAATCTGCTTGTGTTTTACCCTGCCCAGATTCTTGCCATCCACAAGAATGGTTCCTTCCGTAGGTTCCAGTTCTTTTAAAAGAAGTTTGATCAATGTCGATTTTCCGGATCCGCTGTCTCCGACGACAAAAACAAACTCTCCATCTTCAATTTCCAGATTTACATCATTCAGTGCAGGAATCCCTGCCGCATAAGATTTGCTGACATGTTCCAGTTTGATCATTTTTTCTCCTTTTAGTAGTCTAATGTCTCCATATATTTCATGTACTTAACTACCATGAGCGCAATCTTAAATGTGATTGCATCTTCAAAAATCCGAAGATCAAGTCCGGTACTTTTCTGTAACTTATCCAGACGATATACAAGTGTATTTCTATGAATATATAATTGTCTGGATGTCTCAGAAACATTCAGATTGTTCTCAAAAAATTTATTAATCGTAGTCAGAATTTCCTCATCAAAATCATCCGGTGACTTTCCACCGAAAATTTCTTTGATAAACATTTTACAAAGAGGAATTGGAAGCTGATAAATCAGACGCCCGATTCCAAGCTGGGAATAGGCTATCACATCCTGATCCTCAAAGAAAATCTTTCCTACGTCGAGAGCCATACGTGCCTCTTTATACGAACGTGATACTTCTTTTAGCTCATTGACAATTGTTCCATATGCAATATGAATATTACAGTTTGCATCCGATTTAAACAAGTTGATGATAACATCTGCTGTCTTGTTCAAATCATCATAGGTCTCATTTTCTGTCAGTTCTTTGACAACGATAATGTTCTTCTCATCTACCGCCGTGACAAAATCCTTGGACTTTCCGCCAAAGAGACCACGAATTTTCTCCAATTCATTGCCATCCTTCTCACGATTTGTTTCCACTAAGAAAACAACCCTGCGCACCTCTGTCTCAATATGAAGCTTCTTTGCACGATTGTAGATATCTACCAAAAGCAAGTTATCCAAAATCAGGTTTTTGATAAAGTTGTCCTTATCAAAACGTTCTTTGTACGCAACAAGAAGATTCTGAATCTGAAAGCTCGCAATCTTGCCAATCATGTACACATCCTCACTGTCCCCACAAGCGAGGAGAATATACTCTAACTGGTGATCGTCAAACACCTTGAAAAACTGACATCCGTTAACCACCTGACTATCTGCCGGAGATCCTACAAATGCCTGCGCAGGTGTAATAAACTGCTCTGCATCCGGAAAGGTTGCAGCAAGGATTTTTCCCTCTACGTCAATAACGCAAAGGTCGGTTCGTGTTATAGCTTTTAACCCATCAATTGTGTTTTGAAGTATTTGATTGGAAATCATAGTTTTCTCTCCTTCTCCCCCAAAGTTTGTGATTTGCATAAACATCTCATATTATTTTAATGCATATCGACAAAAAAATAAAGAGGAAATGTACATTTTTCACGCATTTCCTCTTTTTATTTTTGGGTAACTTAGTTATTTTGTACTATAAATATTGACCAAATACCCTAAATCACTAAACTTCTTTCTGTTTTTCTTCCTGTTCATCACTGTGCCGGATCAATTGTTTCTCGAGTTTATGTGTACGAATCAGTTTATGGATTTTTAAAGCCAGTCGGCTTCTTTTTTTCCCAAGTTCAATTTTTCCAAGTCCGTACCACAACTCCGCAGATATTTTTTCCCGGTTTTCCATAAGAAAATGTTCCTGCTGAGGGCTTGGGATGATACTGAGAACCACATCCGGTGCCAGCGCATTAATTTCATTGATGACTGCATCCGTTGCTCCAGAACATTCGTCTAACGCTTCCATTCCCACGATGTCACATTTTGGATAACGGTCCGATATCCGCTCACACATTTGCTCTACCCTCTCCATTGAATCTCCAATGACAAACAATGTTTTATGATTGCGCTCAATTCTTTTCATCAATTCATAAAAGAAATCATGATGTTCAATTTCATGGCGCCGCTGATATGATCCTGCCCCTACAGCATCCAAAATTCCAGCTTCCGCAATCACAGTATGTTCTGCCATCTGCAAGGCATCTTTTATGACCTCGTCCGTCTCCGCCTGCATCAGTGTGTCCATATTTACTTCTTCAATTGTATGAAACCCTTGATCGGACATATTCTTTTCCACGTTCATAATGGTCTCACGAACCGAATAATTGTCCAACACAATTCCTGCAAAATCAATTGTTTTAATCATAGCTTTCATAGTATATCAAACTTGTATGCATTTGGCAACTCGCATATTTTTTCTATTTTCTGTTTTGTGCGACAATTTCAGTCATATTCTCCCATTATTATACATTTAGAAAGTCAATAGTTTTTCTGTTCTTTGACAAAATCCGTCAAATTTTATGATATGTATACAAAACAGTTGTTTGTTTTTCAACAAAAAAAGCACAAAAAAATGGGGCTGAAAATGTGGATAACGTGTATAACTCCGTGTATAACTTCATTTTATGGCATTTTTCGAGGAAAAATTGTGGATAACTTTTCCACATGTTTTCCCCACATTCCCCAGAAACATATGTTCCGGCCCCATTTTTTGTGCATTTTGCTTTTTCTTTATTTCTCTATACGTTTTTATGCAAACATTTATTACAGCTGGCAGGTAACAATTTCAGAAAATTTGCTTTGATATACTTTTTTTCCATATTTTCTGTAAGAGCAGATACGATAATCTGCGGTTGTCACATTATTGTCCTGTGTATAACTTGTAATGTCAGTGCCTTCTACTTTTGCTACCATCTGATAATCTGCATCATTTGCAGTTTTCCGTTCAATTATATAGCCATCTGTATGCTCCGTACTTTCCCATGTGATCTGCACAGTTCCCTGTTCCGCAGTCACCTTTAGATTTTGTGGTGTATATAAAGTTTCTAATGCCGTAACTTTTACTATGTTGGACGCATCCGTGTAAGTTACTTTCTTTCGCCCATTATGATAACCTGCGATCATATAGTAATAGGTAGTACCTTTTTTTGTTGTTTTATCCACGTAGTCAGTTTCCGATTCATCCCTTATTGTTGCAATCTTTGTGTAAGAAAAAACTCCTTGCGCTCTACGATATACACGATATCCATCCATTTCATCCATAGCATCCCATTGAAGATGTACATTACCATCCTCATCGGCTTGTGCACTTTTCAGCACCGGTGTATCTTTTTCAACAAGACCATAGTATTTTGCAAGCCCTTTTGCATCTGCTTCTCCAAGCTTTTTCAACTTATCTGCCGAGCTGAAAAATTTAGAACAATCAGACGAATTACTTACAAAAGCATGTTCTACAATCAATCCCGGAAATCCGCTCAGCTTACTTTGGCGTATCACACTGTAATAATCACTTTTACTCTTATTCGGATATTTGCTTCCGTTCTCTGTATTGCGATAATGGATACCATTATTTTTTATTCCTAATGAAACAAGTTCCTTTTGAATATAAGATGCCGCGTTCCGCCCCTCTTTTCCAACTTTTGTATTATAATTTATATTCGGATAGTAAACACTTACACCATTCATTTTTCTGCTAAAAGATGCATTATTGTGTAAGGCTACAAATATATCTGCCTTCCGGTCCTTCGCATACCTTACACGACCACCAAGTGTTACAAAATAATCACTTGAACGTGTCATATGCACCTGCACCCCGGCATATTGTTCTAACTTTGCTTTACATGCCTTGGCAATTGCAAGATTTAATGTTTTTTCCCGATACCAGCGTCCACCCCAGTAACATGTCGCACCACTGTCATGTCCCCCATGTCCCGGGTCTAAAACAATTACAATTGGTTTCTCATATACATTTGTTTTTGCATAAACAGTTGTCTGGTTCATTGATAACAGCATTCCAACGATAAGCACAATTGCCACAATGCTTCTTTTAAATTTTTTCATAAAACTCTTTCGTATCTCCCTTCCTATTTCACTTTCATCTTTACCACTGTTGAAAAGCTTCCATATAATTTTTTCTTTCCACTCGTCTTATATGCCCGCACTTTGTATTTATATGTAGTTCTCTTTTTCAGATTCTTATTCGTATAAGACACAGTCCCTGCACCTTTGATTGTTTTGACCTTGTCATATTTTCTGGTAGCTGTATTATAACGATAAATCTGATATCCGGACACATTACTTTGTTTTGTCCATTTCAATGTTATGGAAGAACTTTTCATTGTAAGTTGCAATCCTTTTATCTGTGCAGGTTTTGTATCTGCTCTCTTGATATCGGAATATGCACCATATATATTCTTTCCATTGGAAGACGCATATGCACGTACTTTATATGTATATTTTGTAGCACTTGAAAGACTTCCATTCTTATAAAGAACGTTCTCCGCTCCCTTTATTGTCTTAATTTTTCCATATTTTCCGGTCGATGTATTCAAACGATAAATGCGATATCCATCCGCACCTTCCACCGGTTCCCAACTTAGTTCAAGTGCTGTGTCCGAGACCGTCTCCACGGTAAATCCCTGAACTTTTTCCAATGTCTTTGCCTGCGTTTTTACACTTGTCTCTGCGGAATAATCTCCCCAGTAATTCACAGCATTGACCTGCTTATATGCACCAATTTTAAATTTGTATTCCGTGTCCTCTTCCAGGTTTTCAACGGTATATCCGGTTGTATCATTCTTTACGTCAGCAAGTTTCACATACTGCTGCGTGCTCTCATCATATTTGAAAATGCGATAGCCATCTGCTCCGCTGACTGCATCCCACTGCAGAATTACATTATCATTTCCCGCTTTTGCAGTAACGTTCTTTACCTGTTCCGGAAGTGTTACTGCAGAAAGCACATTGGAATAACCACTATAATAATTAGTTCCTCCAATTGTCCACTGGCCCCTCACCTTATATTGATAAACCTGGCCGGCTGCAAGATTTTTATCTGTATAGCTGGTTCCTGTAACCGATTTTACATATTTATAGGAACCACTTGCATTGTCATAACGATATACTCGATATTTTTGTGCATCGCCCGTAGCATCCCAACTGAGCGTAACAGAACCTGCTGTATTGGATTTCATCTTCAGACCGGTTGTCTCGTCACTCATATCCTTATACCAGAAATCCACATCCAGATTCTTTGCATACCCATCCACTTTCCCACTGGACGAATATTGCCAGAAATCATAATCAAATGCTACATCCGCATAAGGCGTCCCTGATTTTGAATTACTGGTTGTTGTATTATTATATCTCGCAATCCATAAACCACAATCACTAAGTTCATCCGTATTAATATAATTTCGAATCCAGGAATAAGATGCATAAACACATGCTTCATACCCCGCCTCTGTAATCGTATCCGCAAAGGCCTGACACACCGCAGTCTCTTTTGCTTTTGAAAGTGTTCCCGCTTTCAGTTTTTTACTGGTTCTTCCTGCTTCCCGATCCATAACGATTGGCATGGTCACATCCCAGTTATACTGATCCACCAGATCAAGAACATATTCCGCTTCCTCTACTGCCTCATCTTCCGTTACAGCCTGTGAGAAAATGTAGAGTCCGACATTCACATCATTGGCAAGCGCCGTCTGAATATGTGAATCCGCACTTGTATCTGTATAGATCGAACCATCCGAAGTATCGCGGGAAGCAACTCTCACAAACGCGAAATCAATTCCCGCATCATGTGCAGCAGACCAGTCAATCAACGTAGTCTTTTTTCCTCTTGCCTGCCACCACGACACATCAATTCCATTAAATAACTCACAATCTTCCAAATCCGACTTATGATAATATGTTCCGTTCGTATAATCGCTGACCGAAGTAAATGATGCCCCCCAAAAAGCCTGCGTATAGGAAGAAGCCCCCCGCATCGGCATATGATCTAACGTCAGTTGTGATGTGGCATTTTTCAATATCTGCCGATTCAGTTCGTTCTGCGCAGAAACAACATCCATTTCATCCTCTATACTCTGCCCCATAACGCCATCGAGCTGTTCCTCGGCCTTCACCGGTTGTGGCTGTACTGCCAACGCCAGCAAAGAGGCGGCAAATATTCCTGCTCCTATCCATTTCATTCTCTTTATCTTCAATGATATATTCCTCCGTATTTTCCCAAAAAATGCTTTTATCTGTATCTTTTATAGTACCTTCTTTCTGTCTTACGTGTCAATGGATTGTCCTATATCTTCATAGAAAATTAAAGAGGCTGTAGCGATGTGCTACAGCCTCATAATCAGTTCTTATTCACTTTAGAAAATTCTTCTTACTGCAAGAATTGTTCTGTAGTTTGCCGGAGAGCTAAGTTTGATACCGTCTCTTGCGTTACTAGCATGTACAATTGTGTTATTTCCAATGTAGATTGCCACGTGTCCGCTGTAACATACAATGTCACCCGGCTGCATCTCGGAAGTACTTACTCCATATCCTACACTTCTCAAAGCACTAGAGCTATGTGGAAGGCTTACACCGAACTTTGCATATACTGACATAACAAATCCAGAACAATCAGCTCCATTTGTTAAGCTTGTACCACCATACACATATGGGTTTCCAACAAACTGGCAAGCATAGTTTGCAACTGCCGAACCATTTGATCCGCTTGGTGCAGAGTATGAACGATCTGAAGAACTATTGCTTGATGATGAGCTAGATGAAGAACTACTGCTTGATGAGCTGTTGGAAGAACTATTTGTTGCATTCTCCTTCTCGCTTGCAGCTGCAGCTGCAGCTGCATCCGCCGCCTTACGCTCCTCTGCTTCTTTCTTCAATCTTGCTTTTTCTTCTGCATTGGACTCTGCGTATGTGTATTCTGTTGATAAAGCCACATAATCAGAAGATACATATCCATCTCCATCTTCTGTGGAAACTCCAACCCATCCATCGATTGACTCATCCACAACAGTAAGATCATCACCTTCTGGAACAAGTCCGATTACTTCTGCTTTCTTAGAAGCTTTGGTACGGACTTTTAAAGTCTCAGTATTGACAAGTGCTACTCTTCGACCTGCCTTCTTTGCAAGTTTCTCATCGCCAACCTTGACATAATCACTACTTACATATCCGGTAACAGATCCGGATTTGATCTTGTACCAGTCACCTTTCTTAGAAAGGACTGTTCCAACATTTTTTGCATATAACTTTCCAAGAGCCTTGCTCTCTGCAGATGCTTTCTTTCGAATATATACAAAATTATCAGCTGTCGACACAGCAATGTCTGCATACTCAGATGCTACAACCGGTGTCTCATTCTCCTTTACTTCAGGCTGTGCGCTGGCAACAACAGCTTCATCCTCAACAGTTGTTGCACACTCGCTCATGGCAAGTGAGATACCTGCGGTCGGTAGTACCGACGATGTTACAATGTTTGTAGTATAATTGGTAATTCCTGCAGTAGGCGCTGCGACAACCCCAACGGTAAAATTGCCAACGGTCAGTGCCCCAACTAATCCGCATGCTGCCAATTTTGTTAACGTTTTACGTTTCATTTTCTCCTCCAATTTGTAAGTTTCTTTTAACGAACTATCGTTTGTTACGAATTTATTACAAATGTTACGGTGCTATTATAGCAAAGCCCCCCGTATGTGTCAAGCCTATACATGGTACCAAAGGACCATTTTCCCTTGATTTTTTTAATTTTTTATGAAATAATATTAAGAAATACAAAATGATTGCAGGAGGTATTACCAATGGATATCACAAATGTCAGTTCTGCACTCAGTGCCCTGCAATTTTCCGATACTTCTTCCCTTACGCAGTCTGTAAGCATGAAGATGTTGGACAATGCATTGGACATGAATGCCACAATGAGTGACGGAATTACCAGGATGATGGAAAATTCCGTATACCCAAACTTAGGCGGAAATATTGACATTTCTGTTTAAAAATCCGTATTTGTTTCAAAAGTATTACGAACAACAAAAAAGTGTGCATATTTGCACACTTTTTTGTTACGCATTTTTATGATTAAAGGGTCAAAAGACCTTTTGACCCTCATATCATTTTTATTTCGTTGCAATCGCTTCGATCTCAAGCATAACATCTTTTGGAAGTCTTGCTACCTCTACACAGCTTCTGGAGGGAAACGGTGCCGGGAAAAACTCGGCATACACTTCATTAATTGCACCGAAGTCATTCATTTCCTTAATGAATACCGTTGTCTTAACGACCTTATCCATACTTGTTCCCGCTGCCTCTAACAGATTTGACAAATTTTCAAAAGCCTGTTTTGCCTGCGCAACAGATCCCTCAGGAATTTCTCCTGTTGCTGGAACTACCGGGATGATTCCGGAAGTATATACCATTCCATTTACCTCAATTGCCTGTGAATATGGTCCGATTGCAGCCGGAGCCTTATCTGTACTGATTACATTCTTCATTTTGTTTTCCTCCTGATTCATAAGGACATCCGTCCATTTAAATTTGCCTTATCATAGGCTTATGCCGTCATTATACTTAATTTTTCCGGATTTTTCCACCATCTAATGTAATTTTTCTTTCTTTATACAAACGACCAATTGCACGTTTGAATGCAGCCTTACTCAATCCTGTCTCACGTTTGATTACTTCCGGGCTTGCCTTCTCTGAAAAAGGAAGTACTCCCGCATAGGAATCTAAAAGTTCTAAGATCTTCTGCGCATCAGCATCCATCTGAATATATGCCTTTTCCCGAAGTGTAAGGTCAAGCTTTCCGTCGGGCTTGACTGCGGTGATCTTTGCCTCGATCACATCTCCCACTTTCAGAAAACTGTGATCCTCCGAAACCGGAATACGTGCTGAATATTTATCATCAACCGCCACAAAAGTTCCAAAATTATCGGAAAATTCATACACTCGTCCCGTCACCGTATCATCCTTTTTATACGGTGAATCTTTTGAAAGAAGATCATACAATCCTTTCATGCTTGCGCAAAGACGTGTACTTTTATCAATATATAAAGTAACAAGCACTTCATCTCCTGCTTCCACATGACTGGTCATCTCTTTATATGGAAGAAACAGATCCTTTTCAAGCCCCCAGTCAAGAAACGCACCGATTTTTCCCACTTCTTTCACAACAAGTGGTGCGTAGCCTCCGAGTGTAAGCTTCGGGGTATTGGTTGTAGCGATCAGACGGTCCTTGGAATCCTTATACAAAAATACGCGAATCTTCTCTCCGGTTTTTGCATTCTCCGGCACCTGTTTTGCCGGCAAGAGCACATGTGTCTCACTCGTCAGATCTTCCGCAAGATATACACCGAAATCTACTTTTTTCACATAGTATAATTCCTGATATTCTCCTAATTTCATTCTCTACTCCATTCTCTGAATTTTTACTGATTGTAACGATTCAGAATTTCTGTTTTTATTCTATCAACGATTATGCAAAAACGCAATCACAGCATACGCACGTCCGTTTTCTCCGCACAGGGTAACAATTGTTTTGTCCTGCATCCGGCTCACGCGGGGAATCATAATATCTTTTACGACCGCCTCTTTCTTATATTCCACCCGGATTTCTTCAAACGTGAAATCTTCCGGAAGATACGAAAGCGCCACCTGTACATAGCGGCTGTTGTTCATATGATGATTCGTGTCTATAAAATAAGGGGGCACAACAAAAGGTTCTTTTTCTTCGTATTCATCCGGGACTTCAATCTTACGTGTACTGCAGTCCATTGGAAGTTGTGGCTCCAAGCCATACAAGTCTACCATCTCCTGTGGTACTTTTGTCGGGCGTCCTTTTTGTGTATCCATCAGAACCCAGATGGAATTTGCATATGCCAGCCGTTCCCCATTTGCGTCGTTCATCACAAAATTACGCATTCCATAAAAGCTCTTCATTCCATATGCCCAGGTCTGTGTCGTTACCATATCTGCAAGCTTCGGCATGCGATTCAGACAGATCTGCCAGGATGAAAGTACCCACGCCAGATGATGATCCGCCAGATAATCTACTCCAATGTGCAGACTTTCCGAATGAAACACACTGCAATCCTGAAAATAATCCATCAGTGCAAGCCAATTCAGTGTTCCTTTGGAATCCACTTCACTATAACGAATTCTGCTGTCAAAACTATACATTTGTGCCCTCCCTGCATGATTGTAAAAAAAAAGAACTTCCAACGAAGTTCTTAAAAGCTGGCCCACAAGGATTCGAACCTTGAAATGACGGAGTCAGAGTCCGTTGCCTTACCATTTGGCGATAGCCCTATGTGTCTTAGCAAGTCGTTTCTCGCTTGCGACATGTTGTATTATATATCAATGCATATATAAAAGTCAACCCCTTTTTTCAAATTTTTTTAAAAATTTATTCAATTTCTGTGAAGCCTTGATTTTTCGGGGAAAAATTAAGATTTCGCTTTTCTTTTTCCTGTGCATTTTGAGATGAATGTGTTATAATCAAGCAAAATATACGGAATCGCATAGGTCGCTGGCGGGAAGCTTTTGGAGTTTTTTTCGACACACTCTAAGGTAGTAGTGCCAGAAACTTTTTTACTTTATAAGAAATTACTTCGCTTTGTTCCTGTGAGTCTATGGTTACCGTATAAAATTTTTATAATTAAACAGCCTGTCTGGAGCCTGTTTAAAATTATTCAGGTAATTGGTTCTCAGACTGGCCTCATTAATAAGGAGAATAAACATGAGAGCAAATAACCTGACTCTGCTCACGGATCTCTATGAACTTACCATGATGCAGGGGTATTTTAAGAACCCAACTGACCAGACTGTCGTATTCGACATGTTTTACCGTGATAACCCATGCGGAGGCGGTTTTGCTATCTGTGCAGGACTGGAGCAGGTAATTGAATATATTGAGAATCTGAGATTTACAGACGCAGATATCGAATATCTTCGCGGTCTTTCCATTTTTGAGGAGGATTTTCTGGAATATCTTCGCTCCTTCCATTTTACCGGCGATATTTATGCCATCCCGGAAGGCACTGTTATTTTCCCAAGAGAGCCAATGGTGAAAGTGGTAGCACCGATTATGGAAGCTCAGCTGGTGGAAACTGCGATTTTGAACATTATGAACCATCAGAGCCTGATCGCTACTAAGGCAGCACGTGTCTGCTATGCGGCGAAAGGTGACGGAATCATGGAGTTCGGTCTTCGCCGTGCCCAGGGACCGGATGCTGGTATTTTTGGAGCCCGTGCAGCTGTGATCGGTGGTTGTGTCGGAACATCCTGTGTGCTTACTGGTCAGATGTTTGACGTGCCAGTGCTTGGAACCCATGCACATTCCTGGATCATGAGCTTCCCGGATGAGTACACTGCATTCAAGACCTACGCAAGAATGTATCCGGATGCATGTATTCTTCTGGTAGACACTTACGACGTGCTGAAATCCGGTGTTCCCAATGCAATCCGTGTATTTGAGGAAATGCGGGAGGAGGGAATCCAGCTGAAAAAATATGGTATCCGTATCGACAGCGGTGACCTTGCTTACCTTTCCAAAGAGGCATATAAAATGTTATCGGCAGCTGGTTTTGATGATGCGACCATTTCCGCATCCAGTGACCTTGACGAATATCTGATTGAGAGCTTGAAAGCCCAGGATGCCAAGATTAATTCCTGGGGTGTCGGAACACGACTGATCACTGCCAACGATAATCCTGCATTCGGCGGTGTATACAAACTTGCTGCCGTAGAAGACAAAGAAACCGGAGAATTTATTCCGAAGATCAAGCTTTCTGAGAACACAGCTAAGGTAACAAACCCTGGAAATAAGACAGTATATCGTATTTACAGCAAGTCCACAGGCAAGATTAAAGCTGATTTGATCTGTCTTGCTGACGAGAAACTGAACCCAGATGAAACTATGGTAGTATTTGACCCGGTTGACACCTGGAAAAAAACTAAGATTCTGGGCGGTACTTACGAGGTTCGTGAGCTTCTGGTTCCGGTTATTAAGGAGGGAAAACGCGTTTATACGTCTCCTTCAGTAATGGAACTTCGCGCAATCTGCCAGAAAGAACAGAGCACTCTCTGGGACGAGTCCAGACGATTCTCCAACCCACAGAAGGTTTATGTGGATCTTTCTCCGAAGCTTTTTGAGGTGAAGAGAGAGCTGATTGAGGAGATGAGCCGTAAGGATCTGGAGTTTGAGGAAGAGTAATTTAATAAGAAAATAAATGGGGCAATGTATCAGCGGAAACGATACATTCGCCCCATTTTTTGTTGAAATTAACCAGAAAAGTGCAGAAAAAAACATAGTGTACAGAATGTAAAAATGGTAAACTGTAGGAAAGGAAATTTTTTACAGGAGGAGTGTATGAAAAAAAGAAAATCCATTGGTCTGTGGGTGGGAATCTGTCTTCTGTTTCTGGGAATATTTGGAAGTGTAAATGTTTTTGCTGCAGTGACAGAGGGAAAAGCCGGGGAAATACTTACTGGGGAGTATGCAGTGATTATTAATACAGATACATCTGATTCGAGGAGCGCAGGCACACTGATCTTTGATGACAGTGGAAGTACTGCGTCAGTTTCAAGTGGAAGTGAGCTTCCCGCAGCTCAAAGCCTGGCCGGGCTGAATGCAGGGAGCACCAGCTCAGTCACTGCGTTGAAGGAAAAAAGCGCTATTTCGTCCATTACATCAGCAGATGAGACTGACGATGGTATATCCGTCCAGGCAGCGACTACCACTTATGCAATAGGAGAAGAGAAATATATTTACAGAAGCAATGGCAGCGGCAAGACCTATATATGTATTGGGATTGGTGAACATTGCTATATCTGGATGGACAAAAATATGAAAGCGGATTATGATGCCGCTGGAAAAACATCTCTCATAGCATCAGACATGGCGAGCATTTATGACAGACAGCCCTATCAAATCCTGAAAACACTGGCAGGAGGCGATCTTCCCTGGGAAGATGGATCCGGCAAACTCTCTATTGTGCTGGAAACCTTAAGCGGCGCAAGTGGTCAGTTTCAGTATGATGAGGGAATTACAGCAATCCATATCAACACTCCGGCGGCAGCATCCTATGTTTCCGGTGAAATGACCAGAAGAAACGGTCTGCTGGTTCACGAGGGACAGCACGCAGTATTCTGGCTGAAAACAAAATTCAATGCCTCCGAGAAATATATGTGGATAAACGAAGGTCTTGCAGTAACGGTCATGGATTATCTGTGGGGCGGTACGGACACAAATGGCTGGATGAACGGAATTGCAGGAAGTACCGCTATTCGTAACGGCTCTTCCTTGATGTATAAGAGTTATCGCGATGATATTGCCCAGGACTATGGAATGCCATACCTGTTTGTCAGATACGTAATTGACCGTATGGCAGGAAGCTATGAGCCTATGGCTGTGTTGCCGAGATTTTATACAGTAGATGCTTCCTCCCTTACCTGTGAAGCTTATCTGGAGAAGGTAACAGGAATTCCGTTTAAAACACTTCTTTCAGATTTTTATACAGCTGTGGCAGCAGGAGAAGCTTCTGGTGTATACAGTTTTCCAGGCGATCGGATAGCGGCAAAAAAGGCATCTGCATTTCCGATATTTTCCGGAGACAGTGGCTCAAAATATTCCATTCCGGCAGCTTCCGCGATCCTTGTGAAACTGAAGGATGGAAAATTTACAGTCCCATCTGATGGGGAAAGCGGAATTGTTTATCGTGTAATAGGAAGCCGGACTTCATCTGTGAAACCGGCTGGCGGAAATGGTACAAGCAGCAGTCCTTATCAGATCGATTCTCTGGATGATCTGAATTTGATCGAGGAAAATCAGGGTGCATATTATCAGCTGACCTCAGATATTCAGACACAGGGAAGAATTAATTTTACCATCTCTTATTTTGGTGGAACGCTGGATGGAAATGGACATACGATCTATGGACTGAAGAAGCCTCTGATAGCCATGAATCAGGGGAAAATCAGGAATCTGCGCGTAGCTGCAGATTTTGATGATGATATGCAGAACGTGCAGGGAGTCATCACACAGTACAATGAAGGAAATATTGAAGACTGTATGGTGACAGGAACAATCAGCGGATATATGGGCGGAAACGGAGCTGTTGTATATCCGGAATTTGGCGGAATTGCAGGTGAAAATGCACTTGCCGGAAGTATTTTTGGCTGCACATCAAAGCTGAATGTTAATTTGACAATGGCTCCTATGAAAAGCTGGGTAGGTGGAATTGCAGGTCTGAACATTGGTACTATAAGCAAGTGTGTCAGCACCGGTACGATTCGTGTTACCCAGACAAACGGAAACGAATATCCGGTCTATGTGGGCGGAATTGCGGGAGAAATCCAGAAGTTTGGGGGCATGGGCGGTGTGCTCAAAGAATGCCTCCATGCAGGAAAAATCACAGTAACTGCAGCAAACAACCGTGTAGGACAGATGTGTGGAACTGCTGCTGATAATGTACTCAGCTCTTCTTACGGTTTAAGCGGACATGTGCTGAACTGTTATGGAAAGAGTGGAGAGGGGAATCTTGTCGGCGGAACTGATGCTTCCATTGGAACAGGTGGACTTCTCACAGAGGCACAGATGAAAGATTCCAAATCTTACGTGGGCTGGGAGTTTGGAACTGACTGGAAGATTTCAGAGGATGGTTTGCCAGAGCGGGTGAAGAATCCGGAGATTACTTCATTGGAGGTAAAAAACAACTGGACTTCCTGTTACGTGGGAGAAAAACCGTGGTATTGGGGCAGGCTTTTGATAAATGGTACAACTTATTCTGAGATTACAGCCGATATGATAAGCGGCTTTGACAGTTCTGCTGAAGGAACTACTCATGTTTATGTAGAATATAAGGGCAAACAGGTTGCTTATTCAATGGAAGTTGTTGCGCCAAAAACCAGTGATATCAGCAGCATTGTAATATCAGGACAGCCGAAGAAATCTTATGTGGAAGGAGATGTATTCAATCCATCCAGAGCCAGTATGTATGCGACGATTGGTGGTCGTGCAGCTTATATTTACAGTGGATTTACCTATGACAAAACAGGTGCACTGAAAACCTCGGATACTCAGGTTACTTTTGATTACTTTGGAGCAAAAATACCGTGGGCGATTACGGTTGCAGCGAATGCACCAGCGGCTTTGACTATGCTTGCAGCTCCTGAGAAACTGAATTATGTAGCTGGAGATAAACTCGATCTGACCGGAGTGAAGCTTCAGATTACATATAGCAATGGAAAAGTATCGCCGGTTATTACAAGGGCTGATCTGAATACTTATGGAATACATTTGGCGCTTGGAAGTGGAAGCGGTTCATCGGCAGTGATTGATAATGGCAGAATAACAGAGTCATCAGATAATGGAAAAGATCTTATTGCTTATGCGACTGATAAGCTGCCAGGAGAATATGGTGCCGTGATCGCTGTGCTTGGAACAATGAGCGTAACAGAACCATTGGCGATTACAGATACTGAGCTGTACGCGATTACAGGAACTGGAAAAGAGCAGTGGATATATTCAGGCTTTGTTACAGGTGGAAGTGGTAAGTATGAAACTCAGGTTGTTTCTGAGAATTTACCAGCTGGTTTAACTGTTTTTGCGGTTCCTGGCGGAGGCTCTTATGGAAGCAAATACTTTACTTTTTCCGGAACTGTCACTGCACCAGTGGGAATTTATGAGTCACAGTATAAAATTGTGGATACAGGAACAAAGGCAGTTTTGCCAGTCACAATAAAAATTATAGTGACGGCTTCTAATGAGGCAAGATTTTATAGTTTTGTACTTAACAAGGCGTTTAATTCCCAATTAAAAGAGGATGTTGTTGGGGAAATTGATAATGAGAACCGTAAGATTACGCTGCGGTTGCCAAAAGGAACTGATGTTACCAGGCTGGCACCGAATATTGATTATGGTTCTGGTACAGGAACAGCGGTAGCAGATGAGTTTACCAGTGGAAGATCTCATGATTTTACAAATCCGGTACAGTATGTTCTGACAGCACCAGATGGTGTAACGAAGATAACATATACGGTTACAGTTGTTTTTTACGATGAAACGTAAGGTGGTTCCGGGGAAACTGAGCATACGCATACCTGGGATGCCGGAGTTATAACGAAAGAGGCTACCACTTCAAGTATAGGAATTAAGACATATACCTGTACGGTGTGCCAGAGCAAGCGCGAAGAAGAAATTCCGAAGTTGGTTGTTTTACCGACGAATACGCCGGTGCCAACGGCAACGCCGACAAACACGCCGGTACCGACAAACACACCGGTACCAACGGCAACGCCGACGAACACGCCGGTACCAACGGCAACGCCGACGAACACGCCAGTGCCGACGAATACGCCAGTACCGACGAACACGCCAGTGCCAACAGCAACGCCGACAAACACACCTGCGCCGACTGGATATAAAGTGGGCACAACAGTGAAACATCCAGCGACAAACGGATATTATAAAGTTACCGCCACAGACACGGTAGAATATATAAAACCGATAAAGAAAAAGGTAAGCACTGTCACAATTCCAGACAGCGTAAACCTGAAGGGCGCGAATTACAAAGTAACCTCAATAGCCGCCAAAGCATTCAAGAGCAATAAATACCTGAAAAAGGCTATCATAGGAAACAATGTAATCCAGATTAAAAGCTATGCCTTTTATAAGTGCACGAAACTCTCTTACGTACAAATTGGCGGCTCAGTAAAAGCGATCGGAAAACAAAGCTTTTATGGCTGCAAAAAGTTAAACGAAATGAGAATCTACACCTCCCGCCTGAAAGCCAAATACGTAGGCTCCAATGCCTTCAAAGGCACTCCATCCAGGATGAAAATCTACGTCCCCAGGAAAAAGGCAAAGAGCTACAAAACGGTTTTTGTAAAACGAGGCATAAGCAAAAAGATTGTAATAAAGAAGATGTAATATTTGTTTGCGTTATGGGGAGGTCTTGTATGAAATACCGAAGCAAAAACGGTTTTACACTAGCGGAACTATTGATTGTAGTTGCAATTATTGCGGTATTGGTTGCTGTTTCAATCCCGATTTTTAATGGACAGCTGGAAAAAGCACGCAGGGCAGTGGATATGCAAAATGCGCGAATTATTAAGTCGGCATTGACGAATGCATATAATGAAGGACGAATGGATATTCCAAAGAAAGCTGTAGGACAAGAAAATTCAGGCTGTGGTGTCTGGGTTGTGATATGTCGTAGCACAAGTGAACTGCCAGACGCATATACTTCAGCTATGTTAAATGGAAAAAGTATCTATTGTGGAGCAAATTCCGGAGTTACAGTAAACGGTGTAAAAAGCAATAATTGGAAGTCGTATAATACTGGTGTTGAAGCCGTATTAAAGGAGGCCGGTTTAAATTGTGATACTCTGAAAATTAAAAGCAGAAACGATAAGGAGAAAGGCTGGGATTGGATTGTTATAGAAGTCGGGTTTGCAAAGGAGCAGTTTTACTCACGTATTTATAGTGGCTTTAAAGGGGATAAATCGGGTATGGAAGTTGTAGAAGCTGGATCTTCAAACATCGAAAAAGCAATAGGCGGATCAAATTAATGTAACAAGAGAATATATAAGGGACTGTAATAGATGCGTGCTGCGTATGAAGTGACATTCATCTGTTATAGTCCCTTTTCTCTTGACATTTTTCCACGTAATGTGCAAAATAAACCTATAAAGTTCAAACAATTTCAGGAGAAATTATATCATGAGACAGGAGTTTTTACACTTAAAGGCACCGGAAAACTGGAGTTAGAAGACACTTTCCGGCCAGGATGCCCTACGCAGCAGTAACCCATTCTGCATAAAAACAACCTTCTAAAATGGGGACTGTCTGAATGTCGAAGATTACCAGATTTCCATAAGAAATGGAACAATTTGTACTGACAGAACAAGAGTATTATAAAAATATGAATTAAAAAGAAAGTTGTGAAACAAAATGAAACGAATTGATTTTGAAAATGGCACGGTAACCAGAAACATTTTCAGCGCCGCAATTCCCATGCTGGTGGCACAGATACTCAGTCTTTTATATAATATTGTAGACAGAATCTATATCGCCAGAATCCCTGAAGTGGGAACTACAGCGCTTGGCGCAGTCGGCTTATGTTTCCCGTTAATCGTGATTATCACTGCCTTTGCAAATCTGTTTGGCAGTGGCGGCGCGCCTGTTTTTTCTATAAACAGAGGTATGAAAGACAACCAGAAAGCGCAGGAAGTGATGAACACTTCCTTTACTATGGTGTGCGGAAGTGGAATTATTCTGATGATAGCTGGTATGCTTTTTGCAAGACCTCTGCTGGTACTTTTTGGAGCATCTGAGGATGCTTTGGTTTATGCATATCCCTACATGATGATCTACCTGATCGGAACGGTTCCATCCATGATCGCTACAGGAATGAACCCGTTTATCAATGCACAGGGATACGCGACAACTGGTATGCTTTCTGTAGCAATCGGTGCAGTTGCCAATCTGATCCTGGATCCATTATTCATTTTTGTGCTTGATTTCGGAATCAAAGGAGCAGCCATTGCGACTGTTCTTTCCCAGTTTCTATCAGCTGCTTATGTACTTCTTTTTCTTGAAAAAAGAGCGGAAATGAAAGCTCGTCTTTTGAAAAAAACAGAGCTGAAAAGCTGCAAAGAGAATGCAAAAAACATTGTCAGTCTTGGTACTGCAGGCTTCATTATGCAGCTGACAAACAGTCTGGTAACTATCTGCTGCAACAATGTTCTGGGGGTTACCGGAGGGGATGTTTATATATCTGTTATGACTATCGTATCCAGTGTCCGTCAGATGGTAGAGACGCCGATTTATGCTATAAATGAAGGCACATCACCTATCCTGAGCTACAATTACGGGGCCAAGAGACCGAAGCTTGTCCGCAAGGCAATGGTCACTCTGGCAGTAATGGTCCTGGTTTATACAGCAGTAATGTGGAACGTGATTATCTTTGTTCCGGATTATCTGATTGCCATTTTCAGCTCCGATAAGCTCTTGATAAAGGATGCAGTTCCGGCACTGAAAACCTACTTTGCAGCCTTTATTTTTATGGATCTGCAGTACATTGGACAGACTGTTTTCAAGTCTTTAAATAAGAAAAAACAGGCCATTTTCTTCTCGCTTTTGAGAAAAGTTTTTATTGTAGTTCCGTTGACATACCTGCTTCCCTACGTGTTTAAAATGGGAACTCACGGAGTATTCCTGGCAGAGCCGGTATCTAATGTAATTGGCGGAAGCCTTTGTTTCGTTACAATGCTGCTGACTATATTGCTGGAATTAAAGAGGCTGGAAAAGAAAAACGGAGAGGCAGACCGCCTCTCGGGGGACTTTAAAACGAGGTAAAAATATATGGAAAATACAATTATAATCGCAATTGTAAGTTTTCTCTGTATCCTGGCTCATGTCCCCACTCTGATCCTGCGAATTGTTCCGTTTCACGAAAAAATCTCAGATAAAGACAGGATCAGACTGACTGTAATCTATGCAATTGGTCTGGCTGTGGACTTCGGAATCTGCATGTGGGTGGGAAATTACCGGGAAATTGACGTGCCGTTTTATAAGATAAATCTGATTGCTTTCTGTATTGTAATGGCTGCTGTAAATATCTGGCTTGTCCCTGGATACACCAAGGTGCATTTGTTTGTATTTGGAATTGTGGCAGATATTGTCATGATTGCACTGTCAATCGGAGCTTATGTCAGTTCACTTTTGGGAATGCAGGGAAATGCGATTGGAATTGCAGAAACCAGCGCAATTGCAATTGTAGTGTATGCGCTTCTATATCCGCTGCTTAGCAGCCTGCTCCGTTATACAGTAACACCATTCCTTGAAATTGAATGCCAAAATTATTGGGAGACCTTATGGTTCATTCCTATTGCCATGTTTTTTTCCAGTATTTTTTCAGAAGGAGTGGATGTCTACACTACCACTTTTCCCCAAATGTTGAGTAAATGTCTGATCGGCGTCGCCACATTGCTGATTTGCTTTGCGGTGTCTTATGATCAGCAGCATTTTCTAAATGAAAAAGAACTGAACCGGCAGATCGATCAGCAGAAAGGTTACTATCATGCGCTCACGGAGCAGGTTCTGGCAGAACGTGAAGCACGCCATAATTTCCGTCATCAGGTAGCTGCTATTAAAGGTTTTCTTGATAAAAATGATATGGAGGGCTTGCGGGGATATTGTGATGATCTGGAACTGGAAGAGATGGGAAAAGTAACAATTCCATATACAGGAAACGCCGCGGCAGACGGCGTCCTTTATCATTACGGCTGTATTGCCAGGGCGAAAAATATCGAGTTTTCCGTATGCTGCTATCTGAAAGATATTGCTATTCCGGACACTGATTTTTGTACGATTCTGGGCAATGCCCTGGATAATGCGGTGACTGCCGCCGGTCAGTATGACGGAAAACGCTTTATTGAAGTTGCTACGGAGAAGAAACACGACATGCTTCTGATTACGGTAGACAATTCTTTTGACGGAATATTATTCCAGGAAAATGGGAAAATTTACTCAAAAAAACGGCAAAACAAACAGGAAGGAATCGGCATTCTTTCCATGAAAAAACTTTGCGAAAAACATGGCGGAGCCAGTCGCTTCGAAGCGGTCGGCAACAGGTTCCAGGCCAGCTTTATATTGAAAAATGAGGTTGAAGATTAAAAAATGGTTAAAGTTGATTTGATTACAGGCTTTCTTGGTTCGGGAAAAACGACTTTCATAAAGAAATATGCTGCATGGCTGATGAGCCAGGGGCAGAATATTGGAATTCTGGAGAATGATTTTGGTGCAGTGAATGTGGACATGATGCTGCTTCATGACCTGGAAGGGGAGAACTGCGAGCTGGAAATGGTTTCAGGTGGATGTGATGCGGACTGCCACAGAAGACGTTTCAAGACCAAGCTGATCGCAATGGGAATGTGCGGATATGACCGGGTTCTCATTGAGCCTTCCGGGATTTTTGATGTGGATGAGTTTTTCGATGCCCTTTATGAAGAGCCGTTGGATAAGTGGTATCAGATTGGAAATGTGATCACCATTCTGGATGCCAGACTGGAGGAGAAGCTGCAGCCACAGGCAGAGTATATTCTGGCTTCAGAGGCAGCTGATGCAGGTTGTATTGTTCTGAGCAAGAGCCAGGAGGCATCTGAGGAAGAGATTAGTGGAACTGTGAAACATCTGAATCGCGCACTGGAAAGTGTGAAATGTAAACGACGTTTTACGGAAAATGAGATACTGAATAAGGATTGGGAAACGTTTACAGATGAGGATTTTCAGCGGATTTTCAACAGCGGGTATGTGATGGAAGATTTTGAGAAACAGTGTTTTGATGAGAAAGAAGGGTTCCAGTCATTGTATTTTATGGAGCTGAAGATTTCCGAGACACAGTTGGAGAAAGCGGCGCATCAGATCCTGGATGATCCGGAATGTGGGGATGTTTTCCGAATTAAGGGCTTTGTGAAATTAGAAGAAAGTGCTGCCGCGGTAACCGAAAACGAAAAAATGAATTCGGACTCCGTTCAGAAAGCATCCACTAACAATATTTGGCTGGAACTAAACGCCACCCGCAAAGAATTTTCCCTGAAGCCTATTTCCGCAGGACAGGAAGTAGTGATCGTGATCGGGGAGAATATGAATGAGGCGCGGATACGGGAGTATCTGGGGACAGAATAATTTACGCGAGCAACGAGCAAAAGGAAAAACCTCTGGTCGAAGATTGATTTCCTGACCAGAGGTTTTTTAGCTTTTTAAATTACTTTCCGTCCCTGTACATATTTCCCAACCAAATTGCGGTCGTCGGACAGATAAACAAGCCTTTCCAGTCTGTCACGGGTGGAGATTTCCTGGGGATGACGGATGTTGCTGTCGTCCAGGATCATGGCGTCAAATTCATAGCCTTTTTCGAAGCTGCCGACTTTTCCGAAGAAGGAGCCACCACCGATCGTAGCCATGTAGAAGGCTTCTTCCAGAGTAACCGGGGCCTGGGTCTGATCCATCAGGCGCCAGCGGAGCTTGGAAACCTGGATGGCATCTGCCATAGCACGGAACATGGAGAGAGAAAAACCTCCGGCAACATCGGTGCCAAGTCCTACATGAAGTCCCATATCAAGATAGCGGCGGACAGGTGCGATTCCGGAAGCAATGTCTGTGTTGGACTCCGGACAGTGGGCGACGTAAACGCCCTGGTCTTTGATCATCTGGATCTCTTCGTCGGTGGAGTGGACGCAGTGTGCCATGATGGTAGGGCAGACGCTGGCACCATCAGATGAAATATGAGCTGCTGTGTTATCAGTGGTATTAAGGCCGGATGCGGAAGCGAAATCAGCCTCGTTAGTATTGAATGCGGGTTTTGTTCCAAACAGCCCGAACATGTCATACGCATCTCCATAAAATCTGCTGGTCGGGCAAAGCTCCTTTACCCATGCAATTTCCCCGAAATTTTCAGACAGATGAGACTGAACCGGAAGGTGATATTCCCTCTGGATTTTTCCAAGCTCGGTCATCAGCTCATCCGTACAGGATGGGGTAAAACGTGGGGTTAGGATTGGGTAGGTGTGGTCGTAACGTCCCTTGATCTCTTCCAGCCACTGGCGTGTATCCTGTGCAGAAGCCTGTGCGCTTTTCTCCTGAAGCTCCGGTGCTCCGTTGCGATCCATATTTACTTTTCCAACCATAGTTGCCAGACCGCTTTCCTCCAGCATGTCCATGAGAAGCTCCGTTGCCGGACGGTGCAAGGTGGCGAAAATGCAGGCTCTGGTGGTGAAGCTGTGCTTTAAGTCATCCACGAAAATGGAGTAAGCCTTTTTCGCATAGGACAGGTCAGCGTACTTGGCTTCCTGCGGGAAAGTGATGGTGTTCAGCCAGTCCAGCAGCTCTAGATCCATGCCGGTTCCGCGGTAAGCGTACTGGGGAGCATGCAGATGAAGGTCGGTGAATCCTGGGATGATCAGTCGATCACCCATGTCTTTTACAGGAATATCTTTATATTCCTCTGGAAGCTGGGAAAAAACACCGGCACAGAGCCCGTTTTCACAGACTGCATAAGAGTTTTCTGCAAAAACAAGTTCTTTCTGATTCTTGCTGTAACAAATTGTACCTTTCAAAGCAAACAAATCTTTTTTCATATCAGACCATCCTTTCTGCCAGAGGCGAGGTAAAGTAAAGTTCCGGGATAGTTTGCGGCTGAGAACGTACTGCCGGAAACATGCAAAATGTGATTTCGGGCTGATTCAGCAATAAAAAAACCACCCGGAAAATGCCATACCTGCATACCTCTTCGCATGCAGCTTATAGACAACTATTAGGGTAGTTGGTAGAAACGTCCAACCAGATTATGGACATATATAAGCGTTTGCTGTTTTTATTTTTATATCTTTATTGTACATGGTAGAGGGTGCAGAATCAAGGGGATTTTCACAAAAAAATCTACATTTTCATATCTTTATTGATGGATTTGTTATATAATGAAGTAAAATTCGCGGACAAGAAATTAGAGCGTGTTTGAAAAAGGCTTTCTGCAAGATGTGCGTCACAATTTGTGGGAGATTGCGGGAATGATTTTTCAAACAGGCTCTAGAATGGAGATTGACATAACATGAGTTACAGTTTTAAAGGCCGTGTCAGATACAGTGAAATAGGCGAGGATGGCTGCCTGACTCTTCCTGGAATTCAGAATTATTATCAGGATTGCTGCACCTTTCAATCTGAGGAAATAGGGCAGGGAATGGAAGTGCTGGAGGAACGCCAGAGAGCCTGGGTGTTGTCATCCTGGCAGATTGTGGTGAACCGATATCCGGGATTGGGAGAGACAATTGTGGCATCAACGGCGCCATATGGTTTCAAAGGTTTTCTTGGAATGCGTAACTTCACTCTGAAAACAGAAGATGGAGAGCTTTTATCCTATGCAAACAGTATCTGGACCAATATTGATACAGAGACCGGTCTGCCTGCCAGACTTACAGACGAAGACATCAGAGGATACGAACTGGATGAAAAGCTGGAGATGGATTATGCGCCCCGTAAGATCGCACTTCCGGAAGGGATGGAAGCCCAGGAGCCTTTTGCAATACAAAAACATCATCTGGACACCCATCACCATGTTAATAATTGCCAGTATATCCGCATGGGGGCAGATTATCTGCCAGAAGGCTTTGAAATCCGCCAGATGAGGGCAGAATATAAGAAGCAGGCACTGCTTGGAGACGTTTTTTATCCGGCAGTGAAGCTGGAAATGAGAAAGGTTACGGTTGCGCTTTCCACGGAGAATGGCGAACCTTATGCGATTGTAGAGTTTATGTCTGCATGAGATGCGACTATATGAATATCATGTGAGCGAAATAACTGTATCGCTTTAGAGATATCTCCATACAGGGAGGTCAGCTGAGAATGGCGAAACAGGAAATTTTATTAGAAAGGCGGTTTACATAAATGAAAATTGGAATACTTGGAGCTGGAGGAATTGCAGTTCAGATGGCGAAAACAGTAGCTGGAATGAAGGATGTGGAGAATTATGCAGTGGCAGCCAGAAGCCTTGAACGGGCGCAGGCATTTGTCGAGAAATACGGTTTTTCCAAGGCTTATGGCTCTTATGAGGAAATGCTTGCAGATCCACAGGTGGATCTGGTTTACATTGCAACCCCTCATTCCCATCATTATCTTCATGCAAAGATGTGCCTGGAGGCTGGAAAAAATGTGCTTTGTGAAAAGGCGTTTACCGTAAATGCAGACCAGGCAAGAAAGCTTTTTGCCCTGGCGAAAGAGAAAAACCTGCTGATCACAGAGGCAATCTGGACCAGATATATGCCATCCAGAAAGATGATTGATGATATTATTTCAAGCGGTGTGATCGGTGAAGTGACAGCTGTTACTGCCAATCTGAACTATGCCATCAGTGAGGTGGAACGTATCCGTAAGCCGGAGCTGGCAGGCGGTGCGCTTCTGGATGTTGGTGTTTATACCATTAATTTTGCAAGCATGGTTCTTGGGGATAAGTTAAAGGATGTACAGGCAACTGCTATTTTCCGTGAAGGTGTGGATATGCTGGATACTATTGCTATGGTATTTGAAGGCGACCGTATGGCTACCTTGCAGTGTGGTGCCCGTGAAATTTCTGACAGAATGGGAAGTATTTTTGGAACCAAAGGTTATATTCAGGTGCAGAATATTAATAATCCGGAGAAAATCACAGTGTTTGACAAGGAGCATAAGGAGGTTGCAGCTTATTTGCCGCCGGCACAGATCACAGGCTATGAGTATGAGGTTGAGGCCTGCGCCAGAGCAATCGCACAGGGCGAAAAGGAATGTCTGGAAATGCCTCATGATGAGACTGTGCGTGTGATGGAGATTATGGATGGAATCAGGAAATCCTGGGGCTATGAGATTCCGTTGTATGAGTAGGCAGGGCGGAAGCTCAGCTATTTTGCAGAAAGCCTTTTTCAAACATGCTTTAGTGAACAGTAACAACAATAGGTTACTGTTCACTCCGTTCACAGTAACGCGCTTCGCGATGCACAGAAATCATG
>ERZ779737.634-NODE-634-length-31676-cov-8.887258_pt1 | contig 31676 bp, 28 predicted proteins | sample MGYA00511889_ERZ779737 | MGnify/ENA primary metagenome ERZ779737 (study PRJEB29588, sample SAMEA2163575) | human gut metagenome | biome: human gut; feature: human-associated habitat; material: faeces | place: Denmark | collected 2008/2010 ... | reverse complement strand
CAGTCGGTAGAGCATTTGACTTTTAATCAAAGGGTCTGGAGTTCGAATCTCCAACGGGACACCATTTAAAGAAATTAACTAGGTACTACCTAGTTTTTTTTGTTGACAAACAAGAATTAATATGTTAATATACTTAAACACAAGGAGGGGAATATAATGGAACAAATACAAAAAAACAGAAAAAAAGCCAATTATACTTTAATAAGAGTTTGTTCTTTTGTAACAGCATTAGGTTTAACAATAGCAGCTCCATTTTTTATAAAAGGAAAAACATCAAAAGGCAAAATATATTATCCTACTAAAATTACAACTACTAAAATAGACTTTAATGACTACTATAGTTTGATAAATACAAACGAAACCGAAATGTATGATAAAGAACAAAAAGAAAACCATATCACACTAAAAGTTATAGAACATGGTAAAGAAACTTATACAATTAACGGAAAAAGCAACAAAACAGATAAAATAAGTTATTATGAATTTCAATCATTATTTGAAACAGAAGAAGAATTAAGAAATTCAATAATAGCTATTTATAACAGATATGGTAACCTTGATGAAGATGTATTAAGTAACCACCTAGGAGCTTATCTAATAAAACGTGAAGAAATTGAAACTGAAGAAATAAAAGACGGAATAAGTGTTGAATATACATTTGAAACAACTGAAAAAGAATCTAAAGTATTACCATATTCAAAGCAAGAAGTTAAAAATAAACAAATAGTAGCTACCGCTATAACAGGTGTAATTACTTTAGGAGGAGCTACAATAATAAGTATAAATACAAGAAGAAAAAGCAATAAAAGAACTAGAAATGAACAATAATCTAGTTCTTTTATATTTTAAAACTTCCATCTTCAAATAAAATAATTTCTTTTTCTTCAAATGTAATAGCTGTAATTTTTAAATCATCAGTACCTATCATAATGTCAACATGTCCTCTTGACTTATTATATCCAATAGTTTCTAATTGTTCATCACTAAGATCAGAAGAACCATCTATGCATTCCTTAAATCCCATACCAACAGCAATATGACAAGAAGCATTTTCATCATATAATGTTTCAAAAAACAACATATTAGAATTTGCTATTTTACTATTTTTATCAACTAAAGCAATTTCTCCTAACATAGAAGATTCTGAATCAACAGATAAAATATTACCAAGTTCTTCCCTACCAACACTAGCATCATATTTAACAACCTTACCATCACAAAACTCTAAACAAATATCTTTTATTAGAACTCCCGAATGTACCAAAGGCAGTGAAGAATATACAATCCCATTAGTTTCAAACTTATTAGGAGTAGTAAACACTTCTTCCGTAGGAAGATTAACAATAAGTTCTCTACCACCAATTAAACTACTACCACCACACCATAAAGCTCTCTTATCTAAATTAACTGTTAAATTAGTACCAAGACTATTAGTATAATGTAACTCTTTTATTTTCAAATCATTAAGTTTACAACACTGTTCTCTATTTAATTTCATTTTTTCTTCCCAAGATTTTAAAGGATTTTTTGTATTAATCAAACATATATCAAAAATAACATCCCACAATTTTTCTAAAGACAAAACATCATTTGGAAATAATAATTTACTCCATGCCTCTGTAGCCACAGCAGCTATACACCAATCTATTTGATTATTTTCTTGTTTTTCCCTATACAACTTTCTTGTCTTTAAAGAATAAACAGAAGCAAATTTTAACTTTTCTGTTTTTATATCCCCCATACTATTAGGATTAGCATCAACCAAAAACAAAAAAGCCCCATTTTTCTCTGCATACTTATCATGTATACTTTTATTCCAAAACATACATTTTTTAATATCATCTTCATCATAATATTTAAGCAATGTATGCTTAATTTCATCATCATAATAATCAAAATATATATCACGAACTCTTAACTCCATAGCCACTTTTGTTAAAACTCTAACAAAAGGAAAAGACTCTATTGGAGCACTAATAACAAGAGGTTCTCCCTCTTTAATACAAAGTCCCTTTTTTAATAGCAATTCTGCATATTTATAATATTTTTCTTCCATATAATCCTCCATTTATCAAAAAAACACCATCAGGTGTTATTTTCTAGATACATATTTGCCATCTTTTGTAGATACTATAATTTCTTCATCTTGCTCAATAAATAATGGCACTTTTACCAAATAACCAGTCTCTATTATTGCATCTTTAGTAGCATTCGTAGCCGTATTTCCCTTTACAGCTGGCTCCGTTTGAATAATTTTAAAATCAATCTTTTCAGGAAGTTCTATACCCAACATTTCATTTTCATAAAAATAAAGTATTACTTCCAAACCTTCCTTTAAAAATTTTACTTCATTACTAATCTGACTCTTATCAATTTCAACTTGTTCATAAGTATTCATATTCATAAAACTATACATATTTCCATCATTATATAAATATTGCATTTTAATCTTATCAACATGAGCTGTTGGAACCTTTATACCAGAATTAAATGTTTGTTCAACAATAGAACCAGTTCTTAAATTTTTCAATTTTGTTTTAACTATTGCAGCACCCTTACCTGGTTTAACATGTTGAAACTCTAATACCTGATAAAGATTGCCTTCATAAGTAATAGTTAATCCTGTTTTAAAATCATTAGTATTTATCATTTTTACCTCCTAGTATAACTTATTTTTTTTCTTTATGATTAGTATTTTTTCTACATTTAGGACAATATTTATTTAATTCTAAACGTTCTGTAGTATTCTTTTTATTCTTACTAACATTATAGTTTTGACTCTTACATTCTTCACAAACCAAAGCAACCAAAACTCTATTTTCATTTTTCTTAGCCATTTTATTTCCTCCTTCAAAAAAACATCAAATGTATTATATCAACAAATAATATCAAAATCAAGAAAAATACATACTTTTTGTCCATTTACTATCTATATATATCAAAGAAACTATTAACTACCCTAGAAGAAATTCTCTTCGTAACTTGGCTTGTATAATTTGCATCAGGTAAAGAAACATCTGGAGATACAACGACCAAAGACATTATAGGATTATCACCAGGAGCATAACCAACAAAACTTGTTGATATAGTCTCCGTATCCACAACCCCATCATTATCCGTATCTAAGAAACTCTGACTAGTTCCTGTTTTTCCAGCCGAATTAGTATAATTCCCCATATAACCATAACCAATACCATTATTTATAACTTGATTAAATCCATATCTAACCCTATCAATATACTTCTTCTCCACATCAACAACTCCCAATATTGTTTTTTCTCTAGCGTATATTAAATCACCAAGTAAAGTATCAGGATTACTAGAAGGTGAATATACTTCTTTAAGCAAATAAGGTTCCAATCTAACACCACCATTAGCCAAAGTAGAAATGTACTGCGATAATTGAATTGGCGTATAAGTATCATACTGACCTATAGCATAATCAAGTAAATGACCAGAAAGTTTAGACTTACCACTATAACCCAAAGATTCAACAGGTAAATCTATTCCTGTTTTAACCCCAAGACCAAAAGAAGCATACATACTACGATATTTAGAAAAAGCATCGTCACTTATTTTTAAAGGCTTATCATACTGGTAATTACCATTGCCTACCTTAATAGCAATTTTATACTGATAAACATTAGAAGAATAAGCCAAAGCATAAACATCATCAATAAGACCCATTGTACGCCAAGAACACTTCAAAGGCGTATTTTTAATTTTAATACATTCATCCATTAATTTTGTTCCTATATCTATGGCATTATATTTATAACCAACCAATATTGAAGCTCCCTTTACAACACTACCAGGAGTTACAGGCAAAGTCACAATACCAGGAGTATAATCAACAACATAATACTTTCCATCATCACCTTTTCTTACCTGTTTACCAGACATAGCCAATATCTCTCCAGTTTGAGGATTAGAAACAACAACAAAAGATCTATTATAATAACCAGTATTAGCCTCATACTTAGTATTCAAAACCTCTTCCGTCAAAATACTCTCCAATCTCTTTTGAAGTTCAATATCGATAGTTAAAACAATATCATTACCCCTTTTTCCTTCACTAACCAAAGAATAAGTATTGTTATCTCCTACCTTATATATAGCCTTTGTACCCTTCAAATAATTTTCATATTGATATTCCAAATAACTAATACCTACCCTATCATCTAAAGAATAACCAAGTTCTAAATAATGATTAGCAAGTTCTTTAGGTATACCTTGTTTATCAGAAGAAACATTACCAAGTATAGACTTAAAAGTATCCCCATATAAATATATTCTTTCCCAATCAAGTTTTGTATTAAAACCAGACAAAGAATCAATATTCTCAGATATATAAGCATATTCCTCTTCTTTAACATCTTTATTCTTTATGATTTTTTCAGCATAAGAATAACCTTTATTCATCAAATAATACATATAAGCAGCCTCTTTATTAACACTACTTACTTCTTCATCACTAATCTTAGTCAAAGCTATTTTCTTTATATCATCCAAAGACTTCTTTCTACCATTTTCATTTTTTCGTTCTTTATCACTAACTCTCTCATTAACATCATCAATATGTTCAATATAAAAAAATTCCCTTAACATACTATCAGTTACTTTACTATAATCTATCTCCAATTTAGTACTAATTAAATATGCCAACTCCACTTCTCTTTCTGAAGTGACATCTTTATCCTTTTTATAATAAATAGTCTTTACAGCCTTATTATCTACAAGCAAATTATAATTTCTATCATATATTCTACCCCTAGGAGCAGAAGATGAAGTAATTGTTCTCTGAGTAGCATTAACAAGTAAATCACTATATTTATCATGTTCTATAATAGTTAACTGCATAAGTCTAAAATACACTATAATAGCCAATAAAACAATTATAACACTTAATAATTTATATCTCTTAACAGTTATTTCCTCCAAATTTTTACTACCAATATCCTTCTTATTAATACGATAATATGATGTATTTTTTTTAACAACTTTTTTTCTACTATAACTACAATTAACATATTTATGCTTTAAAATACTCATATTATCATCCTTTCATTATTATTATAGCATATTTTCCAAAATCTATCATACTTTTAACTAGATACATAATAATATTATAAAAAAGAAAGGAATAAAAAATGAACATACTATTAATAAGCAAATATATAAACAAATTAACTAAAGATGACATAAAAACATTTGCATATAACAAAGGAATACCCATAGAAGAATATGAAATAGATATCGTATATTCTTACATTAAAAAATATTATAAAGAATTTCTACAAGGTAATGACACACTAATATTAAATAATCTTAAAAAAGAAATAAGTGAAAATACATATAACCATATTATTAATCTATATAAAGAATATAAAAGAAAACTTACCTAATTATCATTGATAAAGCGAATATATATTGGTTATAATCTTACCAAAATTGGTAAAAAGTAGGTACAAACAACAAATTTTAAAAAATATTTACTATAATAAACTTAACTTAAGGAGAGATAATATGACATTAGGTGAAAAAATCAGAAATTTAAGAAACAACAATAACATATCACAAGACAAATTAGCTAAAATGTTAAATATTAATAGAAATAATCTATCTAGAATTGAAACAGATAAATCTGTCCCAACATCAGATATATTATATAATCTAGCCAAAATATTTAATATTAGCATAGACTCACTACTTGAAATAAATAAAACTGAAGAAAACAATTTACAAAAAAAGGAAAAATTATCTAAAATAACAAAATATTGCAATAGCTTATCATTACAAGAATTAGACTTTATAATAAAAATAATAAAATCTATGCAACTATAAATATCAAAATAAAATACGTATTGTATTTTATTTTTATTATTTAACCCTATTAATTTAAACAAATATTACACTATAATCATACAATAGTACCATAATAATACACATTTTTTCAGTTGACTATAAAAAACTAATGCTTTATAATTAAAATAGACTAGGAAGTGTTATATGCAAACAAAATATCAAGAAGAATTAATAAATATTATAAACAAAACGCTAGATGCCCATGATGATACTATTACCTCAAATAACAGAACTAAACAAGAATTAGATATTAATCTATATCTATTATTAATAGAATTAAATGGCAAAGAATATAAAGGAAAAATAGATAAAAAAGAAGCTTTAATTATTGATGATTTTCTAAGACTATTAAACAATTATAAAGTACAAATAGAATTAAAAAGAACACCCGAGCACTTAGAAGAACAAGTAGAAAAAATAAAAGAATTATATTACAATAACACTGCCATACTAAATAACTATTTATCTAGTAGCATAACATTAGAAAACATTTTAACAACTGGTAGTAAAAATGATATAGATGAACTAATAATAGATATAACAAGGAAAAAAAACAACAAACAAAAATATATTGCTAACATAGATAACAAAAGACAAAAAATACTAGAATTAATAAAAGAAGGAGAAAATATATATGTTAAAGAAGGCTATATTATAATAGATAGTATTACTTTAACTATTGAAGAATTTAAAGAAATATTTTCTTATTTACTAAATATTGATAACTTTGAATCAAAATATACCAATCCAAAACTAAAAAATGCACAATTATGTATATATATGGATATTATAAGTAATATCAATAATAAAACCATATCATCAAAAAGAATAAGTAAAATACTAATTCAACTATTACTACAAGAACTAAGTAAATTAGAAATCTATACAGATGAAAATACTGACAGTAGTCACTTTATTATAGAAAATATAAAATTAAACGATTTATCAAAAGAAGAAACATCTAATGATAAATCTTCAAAAATTATTATCAACAATAAAAATATATATATATCTAATGAATATCTAATAAATAAAATATTATCTCTATTTAAAGAAGGAAAATACTATTTTACGGAAGATATGTTTGTTATTGACGGAGATAAAAATGATTTTAAAGGAAAAATACCTATTAGCCAAATGATTTCATACCTAACACATCTTTTAGTCACAACAATAAAATCAGAAAAAAAACAAAACTATAGTAAATAATTACTATAGTTTTTATTAAACACATGTACGAAATAAAGTTGACAATATCTATTTCCTATGATAGATTATATATAGAAAATAACAAATATATGAAAGAGTGATTATATATAATGGATTCAATTGAAGAAATAAAAGGCATTGGTAAAAAAACAAAAGAATTATTTAATAAACTAGGAATTTACACCAAAAATGATTTAATACATTATTACCCATATAGATATGAAATATTAAAAAGAACCAATATAGAAGAAATATATACTACAAATAAAATAATAATAGATGGACGCATTATATCTGATGCTCTTTTAGTATATCTAAGTAAAAATTTAAAAAGGATTACATTTAAAATAGATATTGATAATAATATTCTAAACGTTATTATTTATAACAGAATATATCTATTAAATGAATTAAAAACAAATAAAGAAATAACAGTAATAGGAAAATATGATATAAATAAAAAAGCCATCATAGCTAGTGACATAAGATTTGAAAAATTAAGTGATACACCCAAAATAGAAAGCATCTACCACAAAACACCTGGATTAACACAAAAAATTATATCCAAAAGTATACTAAATCTATTAGAAGAAAACAATAATATTCCAGATTATATACCAGAATATTTATCAGATAAATATAATTTTATTAGCAAAAAAGAAGCTATACATGAAGTACATATACCAAGCACTATATTAAATCTAAAAAAAGCAAGACAAAGACTAAAATACGAAGAACTATTTATGTATTTACTAAAAATAAATTATTTAAAAGAAAAAATAACTGAAAATGAAAAAGCTATAAGTAGAAATATAAATGATAATGAAATACAAAACTTTATTAACAATTTACCATTTACATTAACCAAAGATCAACATCAAAGTATAAATGAAATAATTAATGATTTAAAAAGCAAAAAAAGAATGAATAGATTATTACAAGGAGATGTTGGAAGTGGCAAAACAATCGTTGCATTCGTGTCAACATACGCTAACTTTTTAAGTGGATACCAAACTGCCTTAATGGTCCCAACTGAAATATTAGCAACACAACACTATAACGAAGCATTTGAGCTATTTTCTAAGTATAATATTACAGTTGAATTATTAACTTCATCAACAAACAAAAATAAAAAGAAAGACATTTTAAACAAATTATTAACTGGCGAAATAGATTTACTAATAGGAACACAAAGTTTAATACAAGAAGATGTAAAGTTTAAAAATTTAGGCCTAGTAATTACAGATGAACAACATAGATTTGGTGTCAATCAAAGAAATGCCTTTAAAAACAAAGGTATAACACCAGATATATTATCAATGAGTGCTACACCTATTCCAAGAACATATGCTCTAACTATATATGGTGATATGGAAATATCATCCATAAAAACAAAACCAGCTAATAGAAAAGAAGTTATTACATATTTTAAATTAGAAAATGAAATAATAGACGTATTAACACTTATGAAACAAGAACTAGACAAAAAACATCAAATATATGTAGTAGCTCCAATGATTGAAGAAGATGAAAGTAACGTTGAAAATGTAAACGATTTAGAAAATAAAATAAATAGAGCATTTAGTAAAATAGCCAAAACAGCATCTATCCATGGAGGAATGTCTTCCATAGAAAAACAAAATATAATGAAAAAATACGAAAGTGGTGAAATAAATATATTAATCTCTACAACAGTCATAGAAGTTGGAGTTAATGTAAGTAATGCCAGTATGATTGTAATTTGGGATGCTAATATGTTTGGACTATCTACCCTACACCAATTACGAGGTAGAGTTGGAAGAAGTAACATTCAAAGTTACTGTATATTAATAGCCAAAGAAAATTGTGAAAGATTAAAAATGTTAGAAAAATGTAATGATGGATTTGAAATAAGCGAATATGACTTCAAAAACAGAGGTGAAGGAGATCTTTTTGGAATAAGACAACATGGAGACACAGGACTAATAATTTCCAATATAAGTAAAGACTATGAAATGTTATTAAAAGTAAAAGATGACATTAAAGAATTTATTGAAATATATAAAACCAATAAAGAAAAATATAACGATATCTATAACGAATTAACCAAGATTGACACAGTTGACTAATTTTTTCAAAAAATATATTGCATAAAAATAAAAAATATATTACAATAATATTGTCATAAGATAACAAAGTATCTTATGAACAACCTTTTTACACTCTCTACGAATATATGTAGGAGTGTCAACCAAAACCCCCTGAAGCTAAGGCGAGAGCCTTAGCATTTTTTTATATTTTACACTATTCAAAAACTATATAAAATATTAAGACTTTGTTCTCTTCAGGGGGCCCGCCCTTTTATTCGTTATATGTATTAATTCCTTTTAAAAACGGCCTTTTAGAGCCGTTATATTTTTGTAATAACCTTTAAAAATTGGTATTTATTAGTCTATTGGTACCTAAATGGTACCTAAAAAGCTATTTTTACTTGAACATTTCTCTTGCAATTGTAAGCCAATATCCATGTATAAAGTGTTCATTAAAATTATCGTTTTCAAATGGTATATTTAGTTTATCAGATAATTCTTTGGCCTTATTATAGTAATCATCATATATTTTTTTATCTATATAAAGTTTTCCACCGAAACCAGTAAAGATATGATTATATTTTTCATTTTCATAGTCAGTTTCATATTTAGATTCTAAATTCATAGCAATTGGAAAGTATTTATATAATAAATCATCTTCTTCATCAATATATATTATTTTATTTTTTCCATCTTTTCTAAGGAAAAATACTCCACCTGCTCCACTCATCCTGTTACCGGTTTCATACAGCATTAAGTCAGATTCATTATATTCATTACATATATCATTCAAATCATACTCATATTCAATATATTCTTGCTCTTTTTCTAAATTCTTAATTATATCATCCAAATACAACATATTCATTCACCTTTATATAATTATACCACATTTTATTGCTTATTTAATTTAAATAGACAATATGCAAAAACAAAAAAAAATGATAATGCGACATTTATATTATAAACTCTTTCTTGTTTAAAAAAGTATAAGTGTCACATATCATTTTTAATAATTATATTCATTAATCATTTTTTCAATACGATTTTCTCTATCAATTCCATTCTCATCTTGCTGTACTGTTATTTTATCTATCAATGAATTGGTATCTACTGAATAAACAGAAAATCCTTCATTATTAGATACTATATATTTGTTATTATCTATTATTTTTCTACCAAAATCTGACCTAGATAATTTATCTTTTTTATCAACAGCCTTTAAAAATGGATTATATGCATTTTCAGATAGGTTTAATTGTGACCAAATTACGTCAAATTCATATGGTTTATTAACTTGATCATTCCAACAATATTTTCCAAATCTACCTGGTCTAAATTCTTTATATTTTAAATAATAATATCTCCAATCAAACAACGAATTTTGTTCACACTTTTCAATGTAATCGTTAATCATTGAATTCAAGTAATCATCATTAAAATTATTATTTAACATCAATAGTTTGCAAAGCGTGATCTTTAAATTTTGAGATTTTTTAGGATCTGAATGAAACAAATTAGAGTATGAAGTTGGTTCAACTGAACCTAATTGATATCTCCAGCTATTTTCACCAACAGAATAATTATCTATGGTTAATAATGCCATACCAACTTTACCATAGTCACATGCAAATAAATTCTTAAATCTGTTAAACAAATTATAGTTTTCCAAACCAATAATTGATATTTGTCCATAAAGTAATTTATGATCTTCCAATTCGAATAAATTGTTTGATAATTCAGGATTTTGATTAGTCCATAATAATTTTTCTTTTTCTTCGCTAAGCTGTCTTGCATTAAAATTAAGACCTAAAGAATCGTTTATTTCACCTTTTAAAACAATGCTATCAACTTGTTTCAGAATTGCTGGTATTCTATTACCACCTGTTCTAGCTGTACTATTACTTATTTCATATTCTGAATTATTAATTAAATTATTAACTATTCTAATTCTACGCTTAAAATCTTTTTCTGCTATCGCATCAATGTTGATACAATATATTAAGAACGCGTAGAATAAAATAAACCTTGATAATGGGAATTGTCTTCTTTTCGAATTTTCTACCATTTGACCATAGTTCTGCAATATATCCTCAAAAAGGTTTTTATTCTTATCAAGTATAATTTTCCCATTTTCGTGAATATCAGATATGTATTTACCAAAAAAGTTATCTATTCCAATTTTTTTACTTATATTTACCCAGCAATCAAAATATTTTACAAGCAAATCTACATTTTCAACAAAATCATCATCTTGTGCTGAAAAATACTCTTTTATTAATTCTATTTCATCTAAATTTTTGCCAGATGGTGTATCATCATTTTTATAACATATAACATCACAAACAAATCTAAAATAATGCAAAAATGAATTATCTATAGAATTGTATTCATCTTTAAATTGCCATAATAAATCAGTCCAGTTTTTATCTATTTTATTAATTATTTCCATATAATCAATTACTGAATTTTCTTTAAACTCATATTCTAATTCCGCTTTAAAATTTTCAAATAATGATAATGGCTTTCCTCTTGAATTCATTTTAATATATAATTCATCAGTAAGGCCCATGTCATGAATCGGTAAAAAGAAGAATTGAATTGATGAATCAATTTTATTCCATATATCATTGATATTATAAAATTTATCTCTTATGTCATCTATCATTGTCAACATTGAACTAATTGTTGGATCTTTTTTCCATTCCCAAGGAAACCATGATTGATTTATGATTTCCTCTGATACAGTTTTTTTCGTAAAAGTTGGATCAAATTCAATTAATTTTTCACAAAAATCACGTGCACTATATCGTGTTTCATAACTAAACTTTGTCAAAAATGAATATTCTTCCTTACTTATTTTTTCCTTTTTTGCAACATACCAATATAAAAGGAACAATGTTGTTAGTCTTTGTTGACCGTCTAATGGTGTAAGAATGCAATCTTTTTCAGTATCGATATTTCCATATATAAAATCTAATTTGATTGGTTTAACAGTTATTGCATCATATAATGCGCCCAAAAATCTTTGTCTTACCCTCTTAATATCAGGATCCATTCTTCCTTGTGCATAATCTCTTTGAATAATTGGAATTACTATTTTTGAAATTCTAATATTTTCTCCATCAATAGAAAATGTATTATCAAATATTTCCTTAAAACTAAATGATTTAGTCATTGCTATTCACATCACTTTCTATCACTATTTCCTGATTATTAAGATACTCTCTTAAAGTGGAATTTATATGATTAATATACTCAATCATATCATTGTATGACCAGAAGTGGAGGCTATTTCCACCGGACTTGCTATAATATTTCAAAAAAACCATTTTAGTACAAAAAGGTATATACATTCCTTTTTTATCCATTTCAATAACTTTATTTCTTTTTACATCAAATGTGGAGTTACTTAAAGCTGCATTATCAATAGAATTAAGTAATGCTAAATTTGCTATTGAATTTCTGTTACTATTCGTTTTAGTTAAAATATTACATATAATTGCTTGCAATTCATTAAATTCATCAGCATTTAAATTTGCCTTATTAATAGCTTTTTCTATTCTTTCAATTAACTCTATATTATCTGAATCTACTTCTTTTATTGAACTCAAATGAAGAGTTAACCATTCTTTCCATGCATCGATGGTTTTCATACCTTCGGATTGCTGTGCATGAATATGTTCTAAACTCCAAACATTTTTTCCGTTTTCTCTAAATTTAAATTTACTAAATGGAAACCATTGAGTTTCCTCACCATTTTTTCTAACAGATTCAACATTAAAGAGCAAAAGTAACCTTTGAATGTCACTCTTATCCTTTTCTTTTTCATAATCCAATTCGCCATAATTCTTATCAATTTTTATGCTTTCCTTAATCTCACTATTAATATAATTTAAAAATTCATCTTTTGTTTTTCCAACAGATTTATTATATAATTCTTGCAATGTTAAATGTTCAGATGAAATAAGGTATCCAATTTTATGGTAAAATTCATGATTTTCAAACCAATCAAATAAAGTCAAATATGTATGCTGAATTTCATTCCATATTTCTTTTAAGCTCTTTTCTTTTTTCATATTATCTATTGCAAAAAATGTATAATACTTTTCTCTAGTATTAGCTGGTCTACCTGCCAACAAATCAAGAACTAAATCTATTCGAGTTTGATAATCAGAAGCTCCCTGATTTGTAAGAAAATACCAAAAATCATCATTTCGCAATTCTTTTTCTATATTATCCCATTGTAATGAAATTTCTTCTTGTCTTTCCTTATTCATTTCTTTATTCAATGAATTACTTAAAAACATAGCTTTAACTAATTCAGAACTTGTTAATGGTATCTTTCCAATATTTAATCGTGTAAATAATGGTATTGAATCTGTATCATCATCAACCTCATACCAAATTACCTTTACTCTTTCTTTAAAGATTTTAGGAAATGAAGGCAAATCTTCTTGATGGCCATTAGAAAACCAATCACTAATTGTTTCATATGCCTCTGCCATGTACCAATAGTCTATATTGTCATTTTTTTTAGTAATGTCTATATCGTTTAGATATTCTTTTGACTTTGGCCTTGTTTCATAGTCAATAGAAAATTTAGGTCCTGGAAAATATGATATATTTTGATGAATATATTGATATATCAAGAAAATTGTTGTCAGTCTTTGTTGGCCATCTATTAATTCATAAATATCATTTTCTCTTTTTACTACTACTGGCTGTAAACAATAATTATTATTTTCATTTTGTTTTATGTCTTCCAATAATCTAATGACTTCATCCTTTGACCATCTATAACCACGTTGATAAGACTTTACTAAAAATTTACCTTCTATTTCACCAACAAGTTTAGTGCCCAATTTTATATTTTCACTCATTTTTATCCTCCAATTATTAATTATTTATTCCATAATTAGTTTAATACTACATTATTATTATAACATATCTTTTATATAAATTGCTGTGAATAAAACAAAAATAATTTTTTTATTTATGCCACATAAAATCATACATTCTTATTGTTTGTAGTTTATCTTTTTGAAATCTTTCATCGTCTATACTTATTAATATCTTCTCAACATCTTTTAGAATAAGATCTATAGTGTTATTAAAATCTTTTTCATTAAACCAACGATACATTGCTTTAATTACATTTTTAGCTTTATAGTATTCATCTAATTTTATCTGTGGATCCATTTTCATATACATTGAATCTTTTTTCTTAAAAAAGCCATGATAATCAGATAATGCTTCATTAATTTTCGGTGATACTTCTGTCATCTTCTTAAATACACTAATAGCATTATAGTGTTTTAAAAATTCTTTGCTTTTACACGTATAATAAGTGTTATATAACTCAAAATACAGTCCATAAACAGAGTTTATAATCCTTTTTTTATCCTCATAGTATTGACATATAGCTGTCACCAATCCTACTATTACCCCACATCCTAAATTGGCAATTATGTTAATACTTAAATCATTACTTACACCACACAATCGGAAAATATGCAATAAAGGAATTAGTATTATTCCCATTATAATTAAAATTATTATAATCTTTCTTGATTCTTTCATATGAAACCTCCTGATTAGTTAATATTATACCATAAATAACTTGACTTTTTTCTTATTAAGAGTGATAAATACAATAACCAAAAGGAGGTATTATGATTAATAATGTTATTCTTGCCGGTCATTTTAAAGGTTTTAGCGATAATAATAAGTTACTATTAAAAATGGAAAACTTAGAGAATCACCAAATAATCAAAATTGATATAGCAAATGGCCTGAAGGATAAGATTGCAAATTTCATTAAAGAAAATGATTTTGTAGGTATTAAAGGCTATATAGAACTTGATAATATTCATAATATAATTATTATTGCCACTAAAATCACTTTTTTATCAAACAAACAAAAAGTCTAACAGTATTTGTGAAGTTGTAAGATATAAGTAGACACAAAAAAGATTGTGCCTACTTTTCTTTTGGTATAATTAAGATAAGGAGATGATTTTATGGGAAGACCAAAAGGTGAAAAAAATAAAACACATACAAAAGAAGAAAAAATAAAATATGTGAAAATGATGCTTGAAGATGGATATTCAGCGATGAAGATAGAAAAAGAATATGGAGTATCACATTCGTTAACAGATAGATGGAAAAGAAAATATTTAGAATTTGGTGAAGAATCATTAGAAAGGCAGAAGAAACCAGGTAATCCATTATGCAAATATTCTAACAAGAAAAATTTATCAAAAGAAGAACAATTAGAATATGAAAATATGAAATTAAGAATTGAGAATGAATTATTAAAAAAAGGATACCTAATGAAAGGAGATGGTACGATTGTAAAATTCACGAAATAACTCAAATAAAATTTGAAATAATAGAATTATTAAGTAAAGAATATAATACTAAATCATTATGCTTACTAATGAAAGTATCTCGCTCCGGTTATTATAAATGGTTAAAAAATAAAGATATATTAAATAAATATGAAATTAATAGAAAAGATTTAGGAGAATTGATTATTGAAATTCATAAAAAGAAACCAAGTTATGGATATCACAGAATTAATGCAATTATAAAACGCGAAATAGGATGGATTGTATCAGACAATTTAGTACATAAAGTATGCAAAATATTAAAAATCAAATCAAAAGCTAAGCATTATAAATATAAGCCATCAGGAGAAGAATCTATAAAATATAAAAATATAATTTCAGGCAATTGGAATACATCTAGACCATTTGAAAAAATAGTTTCTGATACAACTACGATAGGATTTAGAGGTAAAACTTATGATTGGACATTTTATTTAGATGTTTTTAATAATGAAATAGTTGGATATAATGTAAGAGAAACCATGCATGGTAATGGCATTCTAAATCATAGAAAAGCATTAAATAATATGTTAGAAAACAAAATAAAAAGAGGATATAAAAACTTTGATACTATTGTTCACACAGATCAAGGTTCAGTATATTCCTCAGTGTCATTTAACAATATGTTTAATTCTTATAATGTTACTCGCTCTATGTCTAGAGCTGGTACACCAACAGACAATCCAGTTATAGAGTCTAAAAATGGCTGGATGAAAAAGGAAATGCATATTGATTTTGACAAAAATAATTATACCACAGTTCAAGAGTTTATAGATGATATTGTATATGACAATAATTATTATAGACCATCATTTGCTTTAAATTATAAAACCCCAATTGAGTACAGAACTCAACTAGGATTTAAATAAATATCTTTTTACTGTCTACTTTCTATTGACAAGTTCAATTTTCTAGACTTTTTTTATTCATCATCCAAATTATTTTTTTTCATTGTATCTTTTATTAAATCTATATCATTTTTATCTAACATAAAATGTTCTATAATTTTTTCATCAGTCCATTCTTTAGAAAAATCCATCATAGGTATATATGAAAAGACACTTTTTGTTACTTGCATTGTTCCTTTACCAAAATATAAAAGTGTTCTAAAGAAATCTGTTTCCATATATTTTTTACAATTTTCACACTCTTTACTGTCTGTAAATGGTCCTATCATTAAAAATGTTTCTGTACAAATTTCACCAGGAGCACCAACTATAGCTTGAGGAGGAATTATAGCATTTGTTGAATATGATGTTGTAAAAAACAATTTATATTTATCAATATATTCTTCTCCTCTTTTAACTATAGCTTTATCAAAATAAGCTGTTGTTCTTTTGGCCCCACCTTTAATACCTTTTACTCCATATACTTTTACTTTACCATCTGTATAGTCATCACTCATATTATACTCTTTATATTTTTCAGGATTATTATAAACATCTTTTCTAACTCCAAATGGTTGTGTCGAAGAAACAAATTGACTAAATGAATTCTCTAAGTTTAATTTACTCATTAACGATAATACACTCGTATCTCTTATAACATAATCAGAAAATTCGTTTCCTAGATAATGCTCGACTTTTACAACAGTACCATTATTTTTAGTAAATTCATGATATACTGGTCCATCATAATTTCTATTCCATAAAAAATAACATATTCCTCCATCTATATGTACATTTGAAAAACATACTCTTGCGTCTTCAAAATCAAACATTTTTTCAAGTCTATGATCCTTTATCATTTCACTTCTGAAATTATTTAGACCTCGGCCACCGACCATCCATTTTGAAGGCATAATCATTGAAATGTATTCTGGATTAATTTGTTTAGCAAAATCAACAAATTGATTATATACTGGAACGGCACTATCATCTGATGCACCAGATCCGTCACCTCTCTGATATGGAGGATTACCAACTATTGCGTTAAAATTCATGATATCGCCTTCTTTCTTCCAATATTTAGTTTTATTCACTTCTTTTGCATATTCTACTAAGTTATTTTCAATATTGTTTTCTAATTCTTTATCATAGATAACATTTGTATTAACATCCTTATAACCTTTTAAAGTTCTTTCAGTAATCGATTTAGCCATCGATGTTTTACACAAAACAAATATATTATCATCTAATATTTCATTCCAAATTGCTTCTTCCATTTCATCTGTTAATTTTTTTGAATCAACATTAAGACATTTATGTCGATAAATACTATAAGTTATATATAATGGATAAAGCCCCGATTTAGAATTGATTTCTAAAATTTTAGGATTGTCACCTGTATAAACTGAAGTTGTTATATCGCCTTTCGAAATATACTTTGGATCTTCCAAAGAAACTAATGTAAAAATTCCATTATTTTCAACTTTCTCAAAAAAATTAAATCCGCCAATACAATCTCCTAAATGTTGATTTACCGTTTTCCAAGGAGTTAAAACAGTTTCTTTATCTGGATTTCTAAATGAAGAAAAAATATTTGCTATTTCAAGTACTCTGTCTGTTGGAGATAAAGTATCTGCATATTTTGCAGTATTTCTTATTTTTCTTCCCGCTTCAATAAATATATCTTCTTCATAATATTGAGAAAATTCCTTGAATTTATCTTTTGTGACTCCTTTTGGCATAAATTCATTCCATGATATATCATCAACAATTTCAGTTAAATTATGTATTGTTATATCCTCGCTATCTTTTATATTAGCACCATATATTAATAATGGTATTCTTATCGATATTGCCCGTAATATTGATATAGCAGTACTTGCATTTTTTCTTTTCTCTTTTAATCTTTCGATTTCAGCTTTTTCTTCATCAGTTAATTCTCTTTTTGGCTTCTTTTCTAGTTTCTTTAATTTTTCATATTCTTCGTTATCAAAACCTTGCTTATTTACATCTATTTTTTCTATTTTTTTAGAAGGTTTAGATGCACCTACTATTTCCCTTAAATCTTTAAATTTTTCTAAGGCATCTTCATCTAATTTAAATATATTATCGTTATAAATGTATCTATCATCAAATCCGTTAGACACTACTCTTTCAGCATAAGCCTTTTTTAATTGTCCCATCATAGAATCAACACTATATTCTATCATTCTTGATCCATCAATCGAAATTACTGGACAAAAATTTAAAAATTTTCCTAATAAAACCTTATCGGGAGTTTCTCCTACTTTTATTGATAATCTTGTAGCTGCTGCAACCATTTTTAAAGATCTGTCTGGTGCGAAATCAAATACATAACATTTTTCTTTTTTCTTTCCTCCAATGTTTGCAGGACTTTGAACTCTAAATATTGTTTGTAAATAAGATGATGCTGCTGTTGAATTTGACCCTGATAACATAAATACTGCAGTCCATGGTTTAACAGTAACTCCAGTAGTTAATTTTCCGCATGATAGTGTTATTGAATATGTTTCTTCTGGATTATCACCAATTCTTTTTTTAACTTCTTCTAAAGCATCTTTATATTGAATTTCTTCATCTCCATCACCAGCAATGTTAATTATCTCAAATTGCCCAGAACCAAATACAGAATGTTCATTTAATAATTTACTTAATGCTCTAGCTTCTTTAACTCCAGGAACCATCCATAATGAATGTCTAAAATACTCTCTATATGATAATTTAGAATATGGATAATTACTTTTTCTATCTTCAGTACAAATTAAATCTAAAAATTTCTTTACATCGTTCTCATGAACAAATTTACCAATTAACGAAGAATCTAAAACTTCTTTACCATCTTTAGATACATCTCCAGTCCATACTTTAAAAAATTCTTTAAAATTAAAAGCTTTATCATAAACAGCTTCATATCCCGGCATATATTTATTTAAATCATAAGTATAAATTTTCATTTCAGGTAAATCTTCGTATGGATTAGGATCCCCATAATGCTCTATATTCCATTTTACCTTAGATTCTTGTTCCATAATATAATCCCAAGTATAAATTTCATCCTCATCATAGTCGTCTAACAAATTAAATGCTGTTCCAGATAATTCTAGAATTTTTGTTTCATAATTATTATCTAATTTAATTACACCTTCTAGAGTTGTTACACCTTTATCTGTTTTTGTACCTTCATGTGCTTCATCAACAATTACAAAATCCCAGTTAGTATTAAAAACTAGCTCATTCTTTTTATATTTTCCTCCAGCTTCTTCTGATCCTCTTAAATCTTGAATAGACGCAAAATAAACAAAAGGTTTGTTACCTGAAATTAAATTTTCCAACGTTTCTCCCTTTTTCTTAGAACCATATTTATAATCATTATTTATGAAAATTTTGTTAAAATCTTCATACCATCCTTCGTCTACTACAGGTCTATGGGTTAAAATTATTGTTTTTTTAAACTCACTACGTTTTATTACTTCTAATGCACTTAATGTTTTTCCAAATCTCATTTTAGCATTCCATAGCATTCTATTACTTTTTTGAAATTGAGCTATTGTTTTCTTTATTGCTTTTTCTTGTTCAGGTCTGAAGGATATAGGATCTGGAATATAATTTTTTTCATTTTCGTTTAAAGATTTACGTCCTTCAATAACCGCATTTATAGCATTTATTGCTACATCTAAATTAACAATAAACCATTCATTTTGTTTTCTATCAGTATCAAAATAATATTTTTTATAGCCTGATCTCAACAATACTTCATGTACGGATTTATCACTAAATGAATTATTATTAACATCTACAGCAAGAGCAGTATACAATAAGTCATAAACTATTCCAGCAGTTGCTGTATAATCATTAATTCTTTTTTTTGCAGCATCATTTAATTCTTGTGAATTAGGAATTATTTCTTTTTTATCTTTATCAGTATGTAACGTTGCTTCTCCAATTTTTAATTTTCCTTTATGTTCTTCATCATTTATTCTAAAAATATATATAAGTTTATAGCTAAATGCGGGATCAAAATTATACATTATATCATCCATTATATTTTCTTCCTTCCTATCAAATTTATAAATTTATTAGGTCTATTTGTCTTCCAATTCATTATTTTGGAATAAACTCCGTTATGTTTATGAATATTATTTTTTTCACATCCAATACATTTTTCAGCCAAAGTTTCTTCTCCACCAAATAAGTTTAATTGCGAGCATATTTTTTTCTCATTTTTACAGCTATATGGAACCACAAAATTTATTCCATCCATTTGCCAAACATTCCATGAAACAATCATTCCTATTTCCTTTATTAATTCTACAGATGGTTTTGTACCAAATTTGTTTTTAAAATTATCAGCATATGTATAAAGAATATTTTCTCTTGCTAATAATACATTATCGCCTTGCCAATCAAACCCATAAGAACTTTTAATAATTCTTTTTGAATATTCAATCCATTCTTCTTTATTATCACAATTTTCATTTAAAACCCTAAATTTTCTATCAATTATTCCTATTCGTTCTTTTATATTAATTGCAAGTCCTGTCACTGTATCATATCTGCTAATTAGATATGGTGCCTCACCACATGAGACTTCTAATCTTAACAAATCTATATATTCTTGCCAATCTTTTCCTTGAGAAAATTCAATTTTTTCTTCTGTTGCTTTCCAAGAATTATCTTTATCAATATTAAAAATATTTTTATATCCAAACCATTCTTCGTCAATAATATTATTTTGTTTATTACATATCCATGATGGTGTAAAAACTTCCGCCTTATCTCTAATTCTTTTGTTTTGTTCTTCTTTTGTTTTTCTAACTCTTGGTTTTATTAATTCACCATATTTCTCAGTTATTTTTTCAGAAGTAATATAGTCCTTTTCAAAGAACCCTGGTCCATGAGAAGAATAATTATCAGTCCCCCATAAAATATTCTTATTTGTCGTTCTATCTTTTAACAGTATATCTAATAATTCTTTATCAAAAGATAGTATATTATCTTCCTTTATATCAACCAATTCTCTAAACACAATTTCACCTCTCGATAAGTCACTATTATTATAACATGATTTTGTCCTTTTTTAACATTTTTGAGCTGAATTTAATTAGTATAATTTTATCTTTCCAAAAAACTCACGGAAAATTTATAATTGTGTGAATATCGGTGGGCTGTGGGTGTAGAAAAAAATATTATTTCTAATTATTTACTCCCCGGGGGATCTATTATTTCTAATAATTGTTCTCTAGTTATTAATCCTTTTTCAGCTTGATGGTGATGATACGTACATAATGTTATTAAATTATCACTATCTAATCTTTTTGAGTAGTCAATATTTATTGGAATTATATGATGAATTTGTAAATTGTTATATGTATATATGTTGTTCTTTAAACATACTTGACAGAGATATTTATCTCTCAGACTGTTGACAAATAAGCAAAATTTAATGCTTATTTGTTTTTTTTTGATAAAAATATTAAAAATTTAGTAAAAATCATAGATGTTAACTATGATGTAGTGCAAATTTCTTTAAGTTCATACATGCATATAGTAAAGTCAGTTATCGATGGACTTTTTCTATGCCACGAAAATAAGTTTTGGTTAAACCAAACTTTGTCTTTCCATCTGCAAAACTCTTTCTATATGCTGTGGCCTTTGCCTATTTTACCTAATAATATTATATCATTTTTCCAATAAAAAAGTAAGGTTATGTAAGCTTATAATTCGGTAAAACAATAAGCAACCTTACTGATATAATTATATTACTTTTTTTTAAAAAAGTAAAGACCATTGACTTTGTCAACAGTCTGATAAGATTTACATCTTCTTAATTATTACAAATTATTAACCAATTATATTCTAATATTATTATTAAAAGAATAATAATGTTGCAATTATTATCATTAACATATCACCTATTATGAAAGTAATTTTATATATATTATGTTTTTTTTCAGTTATTATTTCTAAGCAATATAAAAAAGTAATAGTATATGAAATAATAGCAAGTATTCCGATAATACATAGCAAAAATTTAGATTGTTTAATTGATAATATTGTTAAAACTATACTAATCAATGAAAACAAGATGGATGCATTTTTTATCATCCCATTATGTTTTTGATTAGCATATATTTTTTCTTTTTCTTTTTCTTCTGACTTTTGTTTAATTTTTTCGCTAATAACATCACTTACTAGTGGTGCAGCCGAACCTGCCGCCCCAATAATACCAGCAATTAGTTTTTTTGGAATTTTCATATAATTACCTCCATATAAAAATATTATATCATATTTTCTCCATTTCCCTTTTTAGAAAGATTACTATTTTTATCTTTTTCTTACAGTTATAATTATACCACGAATAAAAGGATTTTCATCTCTTTAATTTTCTAACAGATATTTTTATTTTATTGTTAAAACAATATCTTCTAAATATAAACTATCATAATAATTATTATTTTCTAATATTCCAATCCATTCATCAATATTAGACTTAACATTATTATCAGACTTTCTATATATTATTCTAAGTATCATACCAATTGCAGGCATTTGATCAATTAATTCATTCCACTTATTTAATACCTTAACATCATTAACAGCTTCTATTAAAGCTTTAATTGCATAAAAAGCTTCTTGATACTCTCCACCATTAATCAAACTTCTAGCAGTATTAATATATTTTATTCTACTATAACCATCTAACAATAATGAATTGTAAAGATTATTGTAATAATATTCATAAGTTTGTCTAGGTAAATATTTTGAAAAATGATTTTCAAAATGTTCTACCTCAAAACAAACATAATCTTTACCTTCCTCAGATAACATATATTTTTTTAAATCTTCTGCTGGTATTAGTTCAATCAATTTTTGAATTGTTAATTCATTTTTAATAATTCGTGGCTTTAACTCTATTTCATTATATTCTTTATTTTTAATTGCTAATAAAACTGCATATTCATGTTTACATGGAAAATCACAAGGACAAGTACAACTATAATCCATAAATTCATCTTCTGAATCAAAATCTATTTCAACTACGTATCTTTCTCTTCCATCAATTTTAGAAATAAATCTATTACCATCTCTTACAACAGAAACTATATTACCTTTATCGTAATAATCTTTTCCTCTACTTTTAATTTGATACTCAAAATCGTCTATATAATCATCAATTATTTCGCATAATTCATTATGTTGTAATAATCTAGGGATATAATAATGTTCACATTCGCAATCATCACAATTGCATTCTTCACAACTGCAAGATTCTGAATTATTAATTAATTTTTGTTCTTCTTCTGTTAATTCAAATGAATCTTTTCCCATCACATCACTTAATGTTTTATTTTTAATTTCTTCAAATAATTCTTTAGTGTTAATTTCCATTGTATCACCTTCTTTTTTTATATTTATTCATTATTACTTTTATGTTGATTACAGTATCTATGAGCTATTTGTGCATTCTCCAAAACTGTTAACCCACCTTTTGAATATGGAATAATATGATCAACATGAGCATCATCATAATTTAATATTCTTTGTCCACATAATTTACATGTTGGATCTTCATTATATAATTGTGATTTTATTGAATCCGGAAAACATCTTGGATTATCTGTTTCAATATCTTGTTTCATTATATCTTCCATTATATCAAGCCACATTCTAAATCTTCTATTTACCATATCAGTATTACTTGTTTTAAATTCAATTGCATTTATAAAATCCGGATTATTGATCATTAAATCATACATTCTGTCTCTAATTTCATCGGCATGTCTAATTAATTGTTCTTTATCATATCTTGAAAAACTATACATTTGAATATCATATAATGCCATATTAATTCTAGTTTTAGCCCAAATATAATTATTAGTTCCTTCTTCTTTCATCATTCTTCTAAATGCGTTTTCTCCAAACACAGAATAAATTGATGAAATTGTATCTTTAAAGATTTGTCTGTATTCTGAAATTTGTTCATCATCCATATTTCTAAATCTTTTAATATGCTTATTACAGAATTGTTTCATACTAGGTTTATAGTTTAAATATGTTTTCTCATAAAAAGCAAAGAATCTTAAAATCATTCCTTTATATAACATTCTGTTCTTAAAGTTTGGTTTATTAACAATTTTATCAAATAATTCATTACCCTCTAATTCCTTTAAAAGATTCATGTATTTACCACGATAAACTGTGTTACGTATTTCATCTTCATTTAATGGTGTAGATCCAGTATTTAATCTTTCAAATATTTCAAATTTTATATCATCGTTTGATTCCTTTTTTATTACAAATGATCTAATTGCTGTATTTAATATTTTTTCTTGTTGTTCATTTGATAAATCACTAAATGATTTTCTGTTTAATTCTGTCATAACATTTAAACTAGTTAATTTAAATGGTTTATCATCATAAAGGTTTTTACCTTGAACAAATGAAATAATAGATGTTAATCTTTGTTGACCATCGATAACACTCCAACTGCCATCTTCTTCTTCTGCAAAATATACAATTGGTAGCGGTATATCGAGCAAAATAGATTCAATTAATCTACTTGCAACTTGAGGTTTCATTACATATTTTCTTTGATAATCAGGTTGTAAAATTAATTTTTGTCTTGTAAATTTCATATATAAAGATTCAATAGTTGGATCTACTTTATCAATAACTAACTTACGATCAAATTGTTCTCCTGCTTCATCTGAATCATCTAATGCTTCAATGTCATCCCTCAAAATTGTATTATTTTTTATTTCTTCAATTAATTCATTTTCAGTAATTAAATTCTTTTCTTCCATGCTTTCCACATCCTCATTTTTATTATACCATAACTTTTATTTTTTTCCGATATTTTAGGCATTAAAAAAAAGTTAAGTGAAATTATCACCTAACCCTCTTTAGAAACTGTATTTTCATACGATTGAAAACGAACATCTATAAACTCCCGAGTTTGACATTTACAAGTACTTAGCAACTTTACAGGCAATACCCAATTTCTTGCTTATGTAATAAAAAATACTTGTTAATATTATATATGGTAAATAAGAGGTAAATATTTTTGATAACTTTAAGATTATTAACTTATTTTTTATTTATTATAAAATTTCATCAATTAAATGGTATAATATTGAAAGGTGAAATAGACAGAATTGAAATAATTAATTGCCTTACTTATGAAATAAATAGATATAGTACTACAAATGAATATGGTGCAAAAGATATAATCGAAGATAAGGATTTCTATATTCCATTTGCTAAAGTTGATCTATTAACAAAAACTTATGAAAAGAAAGATGTTATTTGGGTTGATAATACTACTGAGATACCAACTGAACATATTGACTTATAATTAAATAATATTTATATACTTCGTCTATAAACATATAATTTGTACATCATCTATTTGTCCACTTTAATAATTCCTATACATGGTAAACCAAACCATATTATTTTCTTAATTATCGAAATCACCTCGCAAAAAAGAAGTTAAACATCAATAACTTCTTCACATAATTAATTATTACTATTTTTTAAAATTTCTAGAGTTTTTTCATCTCTATTCCCATTATAAAATTTATCAATAATTTCTTTAAAAATTAGACTATCTGGAATTGCGTATTCAAATAAAGTCATAGAAGATTTTAATTTCAAATTATCTGGATATCCAAATATATTATCTATATTATCATCTAACTTTAAAAGTTCTTTACAGATTTCATACATATTATTTTTTAAATAGTCATTATTCATATATTGTTTAGCTTCTTCTACTCCAGTTAATCCATAAAACTCTGATTTAGAACTATAACCTAATCCTTTTAATTGTGGAAATATATACCACATCCAATGACTTCTCTTATGGCCATATTTAATTTCCATTAAAGCAACTGGATAATATAATTCATGTGGTTCTATGAATCTTTCTATATTGTAATTCATTTTATTATTATTTCCTCAAATTTGTTTGCTAAATCTATTAAGTAATCTCTTTTAATTAATGTTTCTTTCCATTCTTTTGGAAAAGAATCATATCCATATAATATTCCAGCCATTGATCCAGCTATTGCTGCAACCGTGTCAGTATCATTACCCATATTAATTGCTTCTAATATTGTATCTTCATAATTGCTATGAACTAATACACACCACATTGCAGCTTCTAATGTATCAACAACATATCCTCTAGATGATATATCATCGAAATGATATTTATTAATTTCTTCATTTAATATTCTATTATATTTTTCTCTAGCATAATCACTGTAAAAACTATAATCCAATTCTTTTATTTTGTTATATGCTTCTTTTTTATCTAAACCCGCTAATAAAAGCATTACATATCTTACATATATATAACAACCAAGTCTACTTATCTCATGAGCATGAGTTAATGATGATACTTCGTTAGTTAATTTAATTACTTCATCGTCCTTAAGATTTTTGTAATAAGAATATAATGCTACAGGCAAAATTCTCATAAGAGAACCATTACCATTATCAAATTCATCCTTAAGACCACACTCTAAAGGTTCAACTCCTTTTGACCAATTAATAATTGATTGAATGCAAGTTCTTCCAGCATCAAATTGTTCATCAGTAGCAGTGAATTTTGCTTCTTTTAGCCAATCATAAAAATTATGCATTATATCATCATAATTAAAATCATTATTTTTTATAAATGATTCAATTAAACAAACTTCCATCGTTGTATCATCACTCCAGCAACCTGCCGGTACATTATGTGATCCATATCCAATCATTTTAGTTACTGGATGTTTTTGCAACTTTTCTCTTATTAGAAATTCTGTGGGAACTCCCATTGCATCACCAATAGCATGGCCTATTATTCCATCTATACATTTACTCATATTTTCCCTCTATTCTTCTATAATCCAAATATCCTCATTCACTATGGTAGGATTCTTACCTTTTGCATAAAACACATCATCATACCAAATGTCAAAATTAATATTTGTAATCTCTTTTTTTATTTTATAACTGTTACTATTCCACAATTCAAGTTGGTATATTTTTTTATTTCGTATTATAAATAATTCATAAGAAGATAAATCACTTAAAGATAAATATGGTTGAATATAAGGATACTCTAAATATTTACCTTTTTTATCTTTTCTAAATTCTTCTGTTTTATTCGTACTAGTTCTATAAGTTTTTCCACATTCAAACTTATCAGCTATATCATAGTTTACAATTACTGCATGAGGATGCTCTTTAATAAATTCATTCATATTATTAATCATCATTTCATTCACTCCTATCATTCATTAATTTTATTAAATATATTTATATCAATTTCATCAGATTTTAATTTCGTATCTAAACAACAACTAAACATTATTTCTAAATTTGGATTGTTAATTCGAATACTTTCTAATATATCTTCTATTTGAGAAAATTGTATATTTTCACCTATATAGAATACACAAAAGATTTTAAATGAATAATTCCAATTAGTTTCAAATTTATCTATTTCCTGTGCTTTTATATTATAATGCTTATATTTCCACAGTCCAGATTTATAAAAATAATTATATAAATCATTAAAGCTAATTATCATAATTGCATTTTTCAAAGAATTATTTAAAATTTCAACAATTTGATTTTCGTTTCTATTAGAATCATTAATAATTATGGCATCTGCTTTTTCATATCTATTGAATGATATTTGAATTATTGTTTCATCATAATCATTGGAAATGATATACATATTTTCACCTCTCGAAAACAATTATAATACAAACTTTGTTAAAATACAATGTAAATTACACTTGACTTTACAAATTAAATGTGCTATTATAATTTTCGAAAAGGAGATATTAAAAAATGATCATTAATAATATAGCCAATTTAAGAAAAAAGAAAAATATGACTCAACAAGAATTAGCTAATGAAATAAATATTTCGAGACAAACTCTTATTTCAATAGAAGATAATAAGAGTAATATTTCATTAGAATTAGCATTCAAATTTGCTGATTACTTTCAACTTAGTATTGAAGATATTTTTATAGATAAGGAGAAGTATATGTTTAGTAAAAAATTATCTGCCATAGATAAAATTAAAGAAGAATATGGTAAAAACACTATTATCATTAAAGACAACCTTGTTTTCAGATGTAGCACTGAAGTTTTAGAAATAGGGCCTAAATGTATTCTATCATATGAATTACCTGCTTATGGGCAAATGAAAAAATTTGTAATTGTTAATGATAAAGTTTACGAATTAATTCCTACTAGAGATTATGAAAATAGAAATGATAGAGTTTTACATAAAGTAGGAAATCAAGTTGATATAGACTATTCAAAAATCAATTTTGATGAAACAACAGCACATAATTATAAAGACATTTAAAATTTTATAAATTCTGGAAAATATCCAGAATTTTTTCATATTTCCATATCTTTGCTTTTTGAATTAACTGGTGTTAGTATAGATATATAGACACGAAATTTCGAACGATGTGATATAATATCAAATCAAGAAAAGAGGTGTGTCTATATATCTATACTAACACCACTAATATTAAAATTATTAAGAATGTTTTTTGTTTGTTGTTTGATTCCAATAAATTTATTTTATCATTTCCATCTAGTAATTCTTCTATAGATATTTCTAATACTTCACATACTTTTTTAAAAATTGAAATATCTGGAATTGAATTTCCACATTCCCATTTTGATACTGCTTTAAAACTTACACCAACAAGATCACTAAATTGTTGTTGAGTTAATTTTTTTTCTTTCCTTTTTTGTTTAATATACTGTCCAATTTTTTTGTTATACATTTTAAAAACAAACTTCTTTATAACATATATGATATGATCATTATACAATATTCGTAATCAAAATTGAATAATACTTCACTTATTAATTATACATTTTGGATTTATGTCAAGTTTTTAGGTGCATTTTTTCGAACAATATTATTTGGCCGTATTTAAATTTATTAAAATTTTTCTATTGGCAATGGGACCACAGCCATCTTTCATTACTTGATTGCAATTAACTCAATTTATTTTTGTAATAACTCATATTTTATTTTATCTACTTCCGATGTATTTCTACTATATCTTCCACGAATAGAACTATCATGTTTCCCAGTTTTAAAAACTAAACCATTGATTCCATCTGCTTGATATTTCTTTCTCCAAGTTTTTAATAATCTTAAATCAATATTATATACCAAATACTTATTTGCTTTAATAATTTATAATAAATAAACTATTCATTTAATATTTTTTCTTTTTAGGTCTGCCTCTTCTTATTTTAATTTTAAAATATAAAAAGTAGATTAGAGTGCTTTTTTGTATGCTTTTATCATATCACTTCAAAAACGAATGGTTTTTCTCATAGACCTATATAGCCAATTACTGGCAGGCACCATTTGGTGTCTCTTATCAAGAAATGGTTCACCAACAACATAAAATCCAACTTCTCTCATTCATAAATCAGAAGCTTCTTTTAGCACTCTTTTATTCGCTTGTCTATGTTTTAAATCCATACTATATTTAAATTACTTAATTATAGATTAAAATCTCTTTTTTAATTCAATATATAGGATTATAGGCAAAAATATGATATTATTAATATTGAGGTGAATGAGTATAAAAAATATAGAATTAGTAATATCAGAAGGTATTAAAAATGGAAAATGGATTTATATTTCATATAAAAACAACCAAAACGAAATAACATATTATTGGATTGCCATTAAAGACATTGATCTTAAAAAAAGAATTTTATATGTTTCAATTTTTAATGATCAAAAATCACTTAATAGTTTAGATGCAATTATTAAATTTGATAATATTCTTTCTGCAAAATTACTTGAATTTACAACATACGAAACTCCTATAGCGTTAATTAATAAGATTGAAAAAAATCATGAAGATGCCAAATGGTTAAAATATGAATCATTTAATAATAATATTTTAAGATATTATCTTAAATGTAACGAATTAGATAATGACCCTTTTCAAAAAGACACATTTTTAATATCTGGGATAGATAAAGATGTTCTATTAAAAAAGAAACAAATAGTTTTAAATGAAGAACAAGAAAAACAAGTTTTAAATTATATTAAGAATTATGATGAAAAAAAGCTGTACGACGAAATTAATTATCTTGTTCTTTCATTCTTGTCTATAGATGATAATAATAAAAAATATATTGTTTTATATTATGATGTAAGATTTAATCCATCGAACAAAAAACTTTCAATTAATGACATACCAAGAGTTAATCAGAGTTTCTTAATAAAGGATAAAAGACATTCTTTAAGTTCGTATATAGATATAGATCCTCAAGAATTTACAAATAATATTGCTAATCATCTGGATCAATATTTAAACGAATATACAGAATTAATTAGAGTAAATCTTAGAGACGGTGAAATAATTAACCAATTACCTGAATTTTTAATTCTACAAAGAAACATCAGTGCTATTTTAGCCCCTACTTATAACACTATTGAAGAAAAGATTGAAAATGGTAATCTTGATTATCCATTAAAAGCATTCTTTGGCAATACAAATAGATTTGGAACCAAAAGAAAAGAACCATCAATCGTCATATATGATAATAAAGTTAATATAGATCAAATGAGAGTTATATATAATAGTATGAAATACCCCATTACATACGTACAAGGTCCCCCAGGAACTGGAAAAACTCAAACTATCCTAAATGTTATATTAAGTGCATTCTTCAATTCAAGAACTACACTTATATGTTCATCAAATAATAAACCCATAAATGGGATATTAGAAAAATTAAAGTTTTCATATAAAGAAGATGATGATGTGCCTTTTCCATATATAAGGTTAGGAAACCGTAGTGAAGTTGCTAAATCTACCTTAAGAATATTAGATTTATACTGTTTTGAATCAAAAATGGAACCAGACGAAGAAAAAATAAATAAAATTAAAAATAAAACAACTGAAGAAAATAAGAATCTTCTTGTTTATTTAGAAACATACGAAAACAAGAAGGAATTAAAATCAAGAATTGAAAGTGCCCAAAAATTGCTCGACTCAATCAACAATCCTTCTAACCATTTATATCAAAACGTCAAAAAACAAATTGAAATTTTAACAAACGAATACAAACAAATACCTATTATATCAAATCAAGATGTTTTAAAACTTGTAACATCTGTATCAGAAGATAGAAGATTCAAACAATATATGTATTTTGAATCAATTAAAT
>ERZ779737.625-NODE-625-length-31960-cov-3.849052_pt1 | contig 31960 bp, 29 predicted proteins | sample MGYA00511889_ERZ779737 | MGnify/ENA primary metagenome ERZ779737 (study PRJEB29588, sample SAMEA2163575) | human gut metagenome | biome: human gut; feature: human-associated habitat; material: faeces | place: Denmark | collected 2008/2010 ... | reverse complement strand
GCTGATGATTGTAATGCATCAAAGATGCATTGCCCCTACATGTCAAGTTTTCATACAAAACTTGACACTATCCATTGAGTATACATACAACGCAAAAAGGCGCCAAAAGAATGTTTCCATTCTTTTGACACCTTTGTCGATGTAATCATAGCAAACTTTATACTCCAATGCAAGAACTTTTTATCTCTTTTTTGTCCCTTTTTTTGACAATACATACTCCCCAAGTACTATTTTCCTAATTCGTAAAAGGCAACTGCACTGGCGGCTGCCACATTAAGTGAATCCACGCCGTGGCTCATCGGTATGCGCACCGTATAGTCGCACTGTGCCAATGTCTCATCGGCCAGTCCTTCTCCCTCGGTTCCCAGCAGTATCGCAAGTTTATCCACTGCATGAAGTCTTTTGTCATCAATTCCAAGAGAGTCTTCCCGAAGTGCCATGGCAACCGTCTGAAAGCCCATCTGCCGCAATTGTCCCATGTCATTTGGCCAATCGACCGCCTTTTCTCCGATATAGGTCCACGGTATCTGAAATACCGTCCCCATGCTGACACGGATTGCACGGCGATACAGCGGATCACTGCATGCGGGGGTCAGCAGCACAGCATCCATATTAAGTGCTGCAGCCGAACGAAAGATTGCCCCTACATTCGTTGGATTCACGACATTCTCAAGCACCGCGATACGCCTTGCGTCCCTGCAGATTTCCTGCGGTGTCCGAAGTTTCGGCCGGTACATGGCACAAAGCATTCCCCGCGTCAGCTTAAAACCTGTCAGTTTTGCCAGCACTTCAAATTCCGCCACATATACCGGAAACTCTTTATTTGTACAGCTGCACATCCGAATGGCTTCTAACGCTTCGCCCTCCGTCTCCAGCTGTCTTTTCTCCATCAGCACAGAAACCGGCACACACCCGGCGTCCAATGCCCGCATGATCACCTTCGGACTCTCTGCAATAAACATCCCTTTTGCAGGGTCTGCACGATTGACAAGCTGATTCTCGGTCAGTCTTGCATACACGTCAAGCTCCGGTGCTTCAAAATTTTGAATTTCTATCACTTTCATCATTTCTGCAGTTTTCATTTACGGCAAATTTTCCCCCATTGTTCCCTCCATGCATGCCGCATATCCTATCTGTTTTCATACAATAACATAAATAAATAACGATGTAAACAATTTTACCAAACTTATGTGTGTATCCATCACTACACATAAACGCCAACCGGAATCAGATATTTCAGGTAACGCATGACCGGAATATAGGCTCCCACATTCCAAAATACCGGACACATGATCACAGCAATTGCCATCATTACAATTCCATATGCGAGAAATCCTTCTGCGCTGGATGGAATTTTTGCATACAACGCCGTCCATATTATAGCATACACAAGAAATATTACAAATGACAGCAGCTCCTGCCCCAGCCCTCTCGACTGTGGAACAAAAAGCAACAGCACAAAGCCGACCACTGCCGGAATCGTCACGGCAGCCAGTTCCTGTACACATGCAAACAAAAAGCGTTCCCTGTTTGGAAAGGCATGCTGTACCCATATCCCTTTCGGCTCATATCTCTTTGCATTCGCAAAATACATAATTCCAAGAAGAAAGACTGCAAATATTCCCTGCACCGGATATGCATCATGATTGTCCTGTACTTTCTTCACTTTCGTATCTACCGGAACAATATCCGTATAAAAAAAATCGCTCTGCAAAAAATCATCGCTTGATTTTTGCATTTTTTCAAGGCGCTTTTGATCCTGCGTTGTAAAGATTTCCTTTTCGCTTTGCGCTAACAATTTTCCGCTGTACTCCTTGAAAAAAGCCGCAAAAAATGTTTCTTTTGCAACTTCTCCCTTGGTTGTAAACGGGTTGGCGATATACGTCACACATTTTTTCCAGTTGTCCTGCCGAACCCTTTCTGTGAAATCACTTTGCATAAGAAATCCACATTCCAGTTTGCCGGACTGCACTTCCTTGTACATTTGTTCCTTATCCTGATAATTCACAAATGCAAACCGGCTGTGTGAATTTTCCAAATCTTCACACAATGTTCTCTCCATGCTCCCATCCTGTTCACAATACAATCCTATTGTCATCGTTTTCCCGGACGGCATATGTATCCCCTGTACAACCAGCATAAGCAGAATCAGCGCGGCTGTCATAAGCCACGCTGTGATTTGTTTTGTATTTCGTTTTAATAAAAGCCTGTACCATATGATTACTTTTTGCATACACTCACCATTTCCGTCAAAACCAACTGTTTCCAAAGAGAAGCTCTAAATTGTACCGGTTCAAATGATACAGCGGTGTCCAATGACTGATCTGTTGTACAAATTTTGGCAGATAATCCACCGGGATCAGCATGCCTGATGCCAGCACAATAAAAAGTTCCAACGCCAGCAGCACGAGCATCCCTTCCGTCGATTTTCCTGCGATACAATAGATCAGATGATATCCAACTGCAAACAACAGACAAAACAGGTACAATCCCAACAGAACACGCATGTCCCAGAAAAGAAATGAGATTCCTAAATAATACGTAACGATGCAGCCGATTCCATACGCCAGAAAAGCCAGAAAAAACAACACATTGGTCATCGCCACAATTTTCCCGAAAGCAATCTTTCCTGCTCCCATTCCATACAGGGAAAGCTTCTGCTCCACAACCCTGGTCTCTCCTGTATACAATCTTGCAAAACATAATCCGGTAAATAACAGGACCAGTATCAATCCTGTAGAAAAATAATACTGCTTTTGCTCATATTCCCCAAACGGCGAACAGACAATTGAATCATACAGTCCCGTGCGGGTCAATGCAGTCTTCAGATAATTCGTTGCGACTTTCAGCCCGATATCCTGATAGGCAATCTTTGTGTTGCCATACTGCGCCTGTTCCAACACCGCAGACACACCGGCTTCTGCCGTCCACAGAATCGAGACACCATCCTGCAACAATTCCTGAAACGTCTGCAAACTGACATCCGATTCCTGCGGAACACACAACCTTACAAACGAATCATTTCCCTCATCCAAATCCTTATAAAAGTGTTCGGGGAAAATCAATACAGCCTGCACCTGCCCATTTGCAAGCTGCTCCATCGCTTCCGGCTCGTCCACATAACGCATCCGGCAAATGCTTTTTGTGCTTTGCATGGCAGATGCCAGACCTGTCAAAAGTCGCAATTCTTCGCCCTTTTCTTTTGGAATGACAACTGCCACTTCTACAGTATTAAGCACCTTTGCGTCACGAAATACTGCGCTACACGCAAACACCGCAATGCCCAGCAAAAGCACCATGCATATAAAATAGCGGAAAGACTTTATAAAGACGGCAAGCGCCTTCTTTTGTTCCATGCATAAGTATCGAAAAAACATCCTATTTCTTACAGTTCATCGTCATCATCGTAACTATAGTCATCATCGTTGTAGTCATAGTTATAATCATCATCACCATAATCATAATCATAATCATAGTTGTAATCATCATCATTGTAGTCATAATCGTAATCATAGTCATAATCTCCATCATCATAATTATAACCACTGTTGCCTCCACTGATTCCATAAATTTCCTGAACCAGTGTCTGAAGATCCTCCGCAGATGCATTTCCGATATCAAACTTCTCTCCACTGAATGTCTGAAGTTCTGCGCCTTTTTTCACATCCAATGAAAGGTTCATACCAGCGCCTTCCATCGTCAGTGTCAAACCATCGCGTTTGCCTTCCAGTGTACCGCTGACGGAACCTTCATCTTCGATGTCCAATGTGTATTCTCCTGATTTAAAGTCATAGGTCAGCTCACCGACTTTCTCTCCTTCTACGGATACACCAAATACTTCTTCGTTTCCATCCTCACTTCCGGAAATCTTCATTACAGACTCACCACACGAAATCAGCTCCATGTTCTGTGTTCTTCGGTCTCCACCTTTGAAAAGGATCTGTATATCCTGATCCTTCTCGGATGGATCTACTGCCTTCACACATGCCAGCTTATTCTTGTAGATATAAAATGTGATATCAATATCCGGCATCTCTTTAAAGTCATCTCTGAGCTCATCAAAAGACTCCTTGTAATCGTCATAATCCGATCCTGTTACGGCCTGATCCAGAAGATCTCCCACCTGGGCATCCATATAATCCTCAAAAATGTCCACACATTCGATCATATAGTCTGATGTGATGGTTGTCTTGTAGCCTGCACACTTGCGGTCTTTGCCGTCTACTTCGAAGGACTCTTTGTCTGCAGATTCAAATTCGAGTTTCTTGTACATCTCAGAATATTTTTTACTGAGTTCTAAAACCTTTTTCTTCTGCTCTTCATCTGAGTATATCTGCTTGCAAAGCTTGTCGAGCAATTCTACATTATCTGCGCCCATGGACTCTGCAAGATAACCGTTTTTCTCTTCATTATAATTGTATGTATAAATCTTATCGCCCAAAAGCGGTGCAGACACCTTTATCTCATCCTTATCAATGCCTGCAAGGAATTCCACATCCGAAAACTGCGGTCCCTCAAGGCTTCCGGAAATCTGCTTTTCGTTGTCCTTTTCGGCATAAGTTGCCTGAACACTATATCCTTCGGCCTCGCCCTTGATATCAACGGTATATGCCTTTGAACTCATAACACTAAGTCCGGATAAAGCTTCCGTAAAATGAGAAGGCTCACTGAATGTATTTGCCGTCGCTCTCAGCACTTTGTCGGATTTGCTCAGGAAAAATCCACTCTGTATTCCTGCAAAAACTGTGCCGGCTCCTGCAATTACCACAACCCCTGCAACAATACCGGCGATCAGTCCTGTTTTCTTCTTTTTCTTTGGTGGCTGCTGCAGTGGCATACCTGTCATCGGATCAAATGCCATCTGTGGCTGTACCGGTGTCGGATTGATTGGCTGTCCCGTCATCGGGTCAAACCTCATCTGTGGCTGCTCCGGTGTCGGTGCCGGGTTGATTGGTTCTCCTGTCATTGGGTCAAAATTCATTGCCATTTTCATAATCTCCTTTTCTTTTCAGAACATTCCTTTCAAATGATCTTCATGTTCTTTTGCTGATATATGTCTTGATTTCTTCCAGCCTCTTTTGTGGATTTCTGCTCAGCTCCCGCATCTGCCCATTGTCCATCAGCAGACAGCGATCCGCAAACACAATTTCCTGTTCCTCGTGGGAGGTCATGATAATTGTGCCATTCATCTGTTTGTACTTGGAAAGCCACTCTAAAATGCTTTCTTTGTAATAGATATCCAAAGCCGCCGTGGGTTCGTCCAGCAACAAAACCGGTGGGAGTTCCACAAAGGCGCATGCAATGGCCAGTCTTCGTTTCATTCCGCCGGACAGTTTCTCTACTTTCATATGAAGCATCTCCTCCAGCTGAAACTGCTCGATCACAGAATTAAGGTTCTCTTTTTTGCCGGCGCCCCAGAATTTCAGATTATCCTTAACCGAAAGCTCCTCGAATAATGGATTCTCCTGCGGTACATAACCATAATACTTTCGGGATGACTTGCCACAGCCCACCTTATTTCCAAAATAAGTAATGCTGCCACTGTCGGCTTTCTGTGCACCTGCCATAATCTGCAAAAGCGTTGATTTCCCGCATCCGTTTTTGCCTACGATCACAACACTCTCGCCACTCTCCACATCAAAGGAAATCTCCCGAAGCACCTGCTTCTTTCGATAATGTCTGGAAACGGCAGACACCTCTACTGCATTCACTTTCATAACAATTGTCCCTTCCTTGAACGGCCATCCGTATTTCAAACATCAGAACATATGATTCTATTATACGTAATTATACCTGCTGTGAAAATAGGAATTTTGCCCTAGTTTGTCTGATGTTTCTTTATACAGCCTTTTAACAGTTCTACCATTTTAGCTGCAATCACTGCCCATACATATGCAAATACAATAAGAAGTAACAATTCAAGGTATCTGTAATTTTTAAAAAACCGTTCTAACACGCCAAGCTTTTGAAAAACACGCAATATTGCAATATGTGCAAAATAAATTTCCAATGAAACAACGCCCCATTTTTTGCAAACGGTATTAAACCACTGCGGTGTATAATAAAAAAGTATCGCCAGCAAAAAAGTAATGCCAACACCACCGATCCAATAACTATACCTCTCCAATATATTATGAAACTTTCCTGCATCGAGACATATATGGTCCATTAAAAGGTATCCCACAGTCAGAACAATCAGGGTAACCGCCGGCATTCGTTTCTTTTCATATACCAGTTTTCCAAAGCAACATCCCGTCAGAAATACCGGAACTCTTGGCAATGCTTTGGATATGTGCTTATATACCGCCGGCTCTTCCATAAGAATTGCAACAGTTACCAATACAACGAGCACAATCAGAACGCTGTCTCTGATCACTGCGCTTTTCACCGTTTTTTTCTCAAACAGTAATCTGTAAATATATGGATACAATAAATAAAATACCATGATACATGATGCAAACCATACCTGCGAATCTTCGCTGATTCAAAACTGCACCAGACTGATCCGGTTAATCAGTCCCCAGATTGTTATCTTATGAAAAACCAAATAAGCAAGCCATAATGGTACACTTGTAAACAACAGTGGATACATAATTCTTGAGATTCGTTTTTTCATAAAAGCCAGAATATACTGATTCCATATATTTCACTGCGGTACTCGCTGATTGCTTCCAGACGTAATTTCCCTTTTTGTATCGGATTCTCCCTCTTGTCCATTTTTCTTCTTTGTTAATATCACACAATACACAGCCACGTAATATACTAATCCTAACTATTGCAAACGTCAATGTATCATAAACTGCTGACATGTATGTGTATGATACGGGACCTGCGGGGTCTATAAAAAAAGTTCATGGAAATACCCCGCTTTTGCTCTAAAGGCGGGGTATTTTAACACAATTTTTCTGTATAGGTCCCACATGCATTCTAATAATTTGGATTTGAAAATTTATCCTTAATCCCTTTCAATTGATTCCGGGCAATTTTCTATAGAACCTGTTACCTTTAGATCATGTCCCTTATATGCAAATAGACTTTTTACTTTTCTGCCAATTCTCTTATTGCAATTCTATATTCTTCTTCTGAGTAATCCTCAAGAATGCTTTCTTTTGTTGCATGATACTCATGAATCATCTTCTTAATCGCCTTTATATTTGCCCGCATATTCGCTTCTTCCGCTGCTTTTTTCTCATATCTTTCCATTACTTCGCACACTGCCTGAAGACCTCCCTCCTGATGTTTCAAATAATTCATTCGCTTTGTTAGCTCTGGAAAACTAGCATTATTTACTTCTTTTTTCAAAAAACAATCCAGATACTCCGAGGCTATGGTTCCATCCTTAATCTGGGCATTCGCAAACACACGTATAAGTCCATCATTAATTGCATATCCAGTCTCCCGCACTACACTATCTACATGATAGATTACTCGATTCGCATTAAAAATATCAAATTTTGATATGTATACAACAATGATATCTTCAATTTCCCTGAATTTTTGCCCCATCTGTGAATCCTTAACTGCAATACTCGAAGCATTAAACCTTACTCTGCGCAAATGATCATCGTCATCCGATCTCTGCACTTCCACATTACACTTTTTTCCGTCTTCAAAAGTACATAACGCATCTAATCGAACCGAACGACCATAGATATTTCTCTCGCTGCTTTGTACGATTACCTCCTCAACAATCAGTTCCTCATCATCCAGTAAAATTCTTAACATTTCCTGGCAGAAACCTGTATCATCTGCCAGCACCTCGAAGAAAGCATCATCAATCGGCCGAAAATCTCGAACCTTTTTCTTCTTCTCTTCGATGGTAATTTCATTTCCCATACATTTCTTTCCTTTCTTTAGTATAGCATAATGAACCATTTTTACAACCAAAACGGACCATCTGCCTTCCCCAATATTCAATTAAACTCATGGTATTGTGAGCGCAGGATTCTTCGCGCTCCTCGTGATTTGTTGCTGATGTCGGATACAACATCAGATATGAAATATTCGAGTTTTGTGGATATAGAATAACGTAGTTGCTTCCATCTGTCGACCATTCTTATTGTGGGGCCTATAGAAAAAAAGTTCATGAAAATGGCGTTTTCATCTGAACTCTGAATCTCCGGTTTATAACTATTCTCTTTTGCTTCTACTTTCATAGTAAAAGCGCTGATCAAGAGTAGAAACACTCCCATAAAAATATAATTTTTGTAACTCCTCAACTTCATCTGTTTTCTCCATTATAAAAAACTTCGCACTTTCACAAGCGCGAAGTTTTTCACTTTTCCAAGGTTTTCCTGTCCAAATATACATTTTATTTAGATGCTGACTTTTACTTTACATTTGTAGGCTTTGTTTTCTACAATCGCCCAGACATATGCGGTTCCGGCTCCCTTTGCCTTAATAACTCCACTTTTTGAAACAGTAACCACTTTCGAGTTTGTAGAAACCCATTTCACTTCTTTTTTGTTATATTTGATTTTTAATGTCTGACGATCTCCTACGCTGAAAGATACTGACTTTTTGTTAATGGCCGGGTTTTTGTGGTAGTTGTGGTTGCAGTATCCGTCTGTTGTACTTCTTTTGAAATGGTCACATAGGCTTCATAGGAATAAATCTCCATATTTAAGATATCACCACTGTTTAACCACACACGTGCAACTCCATTTTTCTTATCATCCACACAGTAACCATTTGCATAAATCGGTATCCACCCGGTTGCTTTTTGTGGATTCATTATCTTTCTTCCCTGCCAGTATTCATTAAAAAAATACATACTCGTATTTGCATTGCTGGCATTTATTACGTTAATTCGATATACTCCAGCCTCCGGCGCAGTAAATGTGTAATACTTTGCATTGTAATTGGAAATACTTCCCTTTACATACTCTTCCGTATCCAGTTGCATTGTACGTACAAAGCCTGAAATACTTTCCGGCTGTGATAAATCAGGATTTTTCATTTTCGTAACTTCAATTGCATATGCATTTGTAGGAAATGCCATTGTAACCACAGTAACTAATAACAAAAGCAATGCAATCCCCTGTTATTTTATTTTTTTCAACATAATCTTTCTCCTTGTAATAAAATTGTCCTTTGATATTTTTACAAAAACCTTCGCACTTTATCAAGCACGAAGGTTTTCACATTTTCAAGATTTACTCAATTGTAAATGTCACCTGATAAGTTACCGCCTGACTTCCTACCGCTCTCTGATGGGTAGTATTATCCGAGCAGCAATAATAATAGTCATAAGTAAGTGTATATTCACCCTTCTCAAAACCATCCACTGAATAAACCTCAGCAAGATCAGAGTGTGGAAGAGACACAGATACGCCACTCTCAATCTTCTGTCCATCTTTCATTAATACAACATTATCTGTTTCGCCATGAAGATACATGTTTTCCGGTACCTGACCATAATTGCTGATCTTTACACTTCTTGGGATTTGAATCACATGATCATCTTCTTCTGATGTAGTGACGGTTCCAAGATTCAGAACTTTTTTATCAGAATCTGCAAGACAGACAATTTGTGGATTTTTCTCTGTCAGGGTAATCTCATCACTCTTCTCCTCGACATCTGCCTCTTTAATATTTCTGCTCCAGATTCTGTAAGATTTTCCTATGGACAATTTATCAAACTCAATATTTCCGAAATCGTCCACATCTTCTGCACCTTCTACATAAAAAGCATCTTCCCAATCGTCTTCATCCGGAGTCTTGTCTGCATCCAGACATACATATGCCTGTCCTTCTTCTGCTTTTACAACAATAGAAGTCTGTGTCTCAAAAATGACCTGTGGAACTTTTACTTCTGCCGGCTGCTTGTCAAAAGTGAAATAAACCATACCGGTCAGATCCTGTACTACATCTGCATATGCCTCATCCTCACGCGCTCCGATTTCACCCTGTACGCGGATGGTAACCTCAAGTCCGATGGTTCCATCCTCAGAAGTTGTATAGGCATCTGCATAATCATATACACCTGCCCAGAAATCATTTTCCTGACCATATGCATAAGCTATCTTGTCTAACTGATCTGCCGCATAAGATACATCGTCTTTTCCTTTTTCCTGAATTGAATATGTCTGTCCGAGAATTTCTTTCTGAACCTTCTTAGCGGCTGCCTCTGTCTTTGCCAGACTTTCTGATGTAAACTTAAACTCTCCCTGATAAATCTTTTCTTTTCCTGTATAAGAGAATGTATATTCTCCCGGAGTCAGATCAGAAGCAAAAGTAATCATATATCTTTGCCATGTATCTTCTTCCCCATCTTCTGCATCCTCATCCGCATACATATCATTCAGCTCTGCTACTTTCTGCAGATTTCCGTCTGCATCACGGACTTCAATTTTATCTTTATCTGTAATCTTTTCCGGAATTTCTACATCCATCTGATTTGTTGCGAAAAGATGCAGTGCATTTAATGTATAAGTTTCGGAAGGTGTTGGTCCTGGGTCCGGTGTTACATCTCCGCCTGTAGATCCGCCCGAAGCTGAACCACCGCCAGATGTATTTCCGCCGGATGTGCTTCCACCACTAGTAGATCCGCCATTGTTATCTCCACTTGTATTCGTTGTTGTATCTGTTACCTTTCCGGTATTGTCAACTTTAGAAGTGGTATCTTTTGCAACTTCCTGTGTTCCTGCCGGTGTTGTAACTTTGATCACATCTGTTGTGTCATTCTTTACTGCAACCTGTGCGTTTTCTCCGGTAGTCTCTACCTTACTTCCCTCAGCTCCCTTAGAGAGATTTAATGAAATCTCTGTAGCTGCTTTTACTTCAACAGGAGTGCTTGAAGTTACATCTGCACCCTTTGCAGTCTCTTCTACTTTGACTGGAATGGCTGCTGTTGTCTTTCCTTCGACTGCAACTTTTGCCGGTGCGCTGACAGCTACTTCTCCAACAGTTCCATCAACTGCGAGGCTGACATCTACTGCTGCATCAATCTGAATTGCATCAATGGTTCCTGCAGCTTCAATCTTGATTTTGCCGCCTTCCTGTGAAACGGTCACTTTGGAAAGTGAAGCGCCTGCTTCTACGACAATTCTTGCATCGTCTGCAGTTACTGTAATGGTATTTCCTTTTGCTTTCTCTTTCCAGGTGTTTGGCTTAATTGCCTTGATGTTGATTGACTTGAATGTTCCGGCATTGACAACATCTGCATTCGGTGCATCCACAGTCAGATTTACTTTTCCATAATTTCCGGAAGGAATATTGAATGCTACTTCTTTATCTGTCTTGATTGTCAGATTCTTTACATTCTTATCCTTCAAAGCAGTGGCAAGTGCTTTCTGTGTGGAAACCGTCTTGCTGACTGCTGCATTCTTAACAGTAACCTTGCAAGTCAGTGTATAATGCTTTTTGCTCTTGGTCACAACCTTACACTTTACATTGGCTGTTCCTGCTTTTACTGCCTTTACTACTCCCTTTTTTGAAACAGTCGCAACACTCTTCTTGCTGCTGGACCATTTCAATGTTGCATTTTTCCCTGCTTTTTTGACGGTAAGCGTCTTCTTACTGCCAACCTGCAACGTCATCTTCTTTGCACTGATTGTCGGTGCCTTTGTTGCTGCATATGTCGCAGTTGGCTGATATGTAGTAAGAATCATCGCCAGTGCTAAAACAAACGCAAACACTTTTTTCATGTTTTTCATATATATCCTCCTTTATAAATATGATACTTTTGTACTATATTTTATACTCATTTTTATAACATGTCAATAATGATAAACACTTGAGATTGATAGACAAAAATGGTGGCCGATTTCCCGACCACCACAATTCTAACTATAAATCTCTAATTTTCTTATAATTCATCCTTTAATGAATACAGATCTGCTCCCCCTTTTACATTAATTCCCATCACGTCTATTTCATATCCTTTATACCTAATACCAAATCGCATCGTTGCAGTACTTATTTTTCTATTTCCGGATGTTTGATATGTAAAAGAAATTATCTGTTTTTCTCCTGGATGCAATAATACTTCTTCCTCCCCCATAATCCATGCATTAAAATTATAATCATAATCAAACACTCTTAATTTTGAAAAATCCATTATGATATCATCAGAAGAATTATTTTTCCAGGTCATTGTAATAATATGTTTTTGCTTATTATTCTTATAATTGCTCATCTTTATATCCGGCGAAATCACTTCTGCTAATATTTTTACTTTTTTGCCTTTGTACGCAACCCTAATATATGCTTTGCCTTCTTTTTTCGGTACTACCTCACCACTCTTTTTTATTTTTAATATTTTTTCATTTGAGCTGGACCACTTTATTTTTCTCCAATTATATTGAATTCTTTCTCCTCCTTGATATAACTCAGGAACAGAAAAATCTATAATATCGGATTCTGATAAACTTGACATCCCTGTATTTATGAAAGCTATCTGTTTTTCTTTAAATCGGATTGCACCAGTACGTTCTTTTTCCTCCTGAAGCCTTATGGCATCTCCTCTGATCTTCTCATTCGTAGGTTTATACGATCCATCCAGATCTTCTGTATCCCAGAACGGATCTTTTATCGGATGACACTTATTCGTATGAACCTTTTTTGCCTTCCCCTGTCACCTGAATTTTTGTATTCTTTTTTACTTCCCGTAAAATCTCCATTTGTCCAGCAGTATCATAAAGATTCTTATAAATAATTGCTTTTTCTGACTTTACACACATTGTAATCGGTGTATCGTAGGTTTTTACCCCTGTATAATATGTATATTCCTCTTCATCATCTGTATCTGATACTACCCTTCCGGCTACTGGCATCGGTGCAATCGGAATAGCAGTCATTATAATAACCAAAGCCAGAAATATTGATATAATTTTTTTCATTGATCATTTCCCCTTTTGAAAAATCCCCACCCTTTCAAGGGCAGGGATTACATTTATTTTGCTGTTAAACTCTCCGTTCTCATTTATTCAAAGAAATCTGGATTCACTACCTTCAATTTCATGGTTACCTTTGCGCCGTTTACCTCAACGGTGATAGAAACTGTGCCTTTCTTTAATCCTTTCACAACGACTGTATTTGCTCCATCTTTGTCCTTCTTATATTTCACAGTTGCAATCTTCGGATCCGAGCAGGTCACTTTCACCGTTCCGTTATACTGATAAGGTACCACATCAAACCAGTAAGTTGTTTTTTCACCCACACTAATATACTCAGTACCATCATCATCATCATCTAACATTCCCCAGCCTTCAAAGGCAACATCCGTTGCTTCCGTGCTGTCCACAAGTCTTGCCTCAAAAGATCCAACATAATAGAATTTATCTGTTTTCAGATTTTTAGCGTAAAATGCGAAATACAGGGTTCCACGTTTTTTTACAGTATAAGTATTCTTTTTTGAATTATATGTCAGATATTCGTTATCATCTTCATAATTCGTATCATCGGTTATTTCCCCATTTAATTTTTTTAATGTTTCCTGTGCATCAACCGGTTCTGTATTATAAACAAGTCTCCAATATCCTACCGTTGTTTCCAGAGGGATATCCGGATACATCTGTGCCTCTTCCTCTGTCAACCATGCATCATCTGGTGATGACAATTGATACGTTTTTCCTACCACCCATGTAACTTTTTCATGTAAAATTTTTGTACTGACAAGTGTATATTGAATCGTTCCGACTGTTCTTGTCTTTTTCTTGTATGTTTCTTTTACTTTGACCTTAGCATACTGATTGTCTTTTCCCTTAACATATGTTATCTTTCCACTTTTTGTAACTTTGATTTTTTTGGTATTGCAAGAATAAAATGTGTATTTTGCCTTTTTATTTCTATTAACAATTGCATCCTTTACCGAAATCTGATAAGGCTTCTTTTCATAATATCCTTCCTGCGTGGATAACGCCAAATCCCCATACGCATACATGTCTGCAATTGTTGCTTTCTTTTCTTTTTTTGCTGCCTGCGCATTTACTGGTGTTACAACGATGCCTGTTACAATCATTGCAAATGCAAGTAACAACGCAAGCATATTTTTGCCCTTTTTTGATTTCATTTTCATATATATCCTCCTTTTGAATATAATACTTTTGCACTACATTTTATACTTGTTTTTATAATATGTCAATAACAGTAAGCAATGAGTATTTATGATATATCTTACATTTCAAATCTATATTAAAATAAAGTAAAGGAGGGGTACATATGTTTAAGCTAAAAGCAGACTATACAGAGTATGAAAATAAATCACTTCGTCTTCCCAAAGATTTAATTGATCAGGTACAGAATCTTGCCAACGAGAATAATATGTCTTTTAACAAAGTTGTCATTCAGTGCATTGAATATGCACTAGGAGATATGGAATCTTCTGACTAATTTTCAAATAAAAGAAAACGATGTATGTTCTTTTTTTAACATACATCGCTTTCTTTTCGACATTTAACCCCCCTGAACAATATCATGATTGGAAAAATATTTCTTGTTCAATTCCACTTTGAACCACCCGGTTATTCCAGATGCGGTCGTTGCTTTCAGAAATACATCATTTCCTTTCATATAAACATTTGTAAAACATATTTTTTCTCCCTTTTTTATATCAGCAATTTGCATTTTCATATCGTAAGAACTGTACAATTTGATGTTTCTCTTCAAACTTAGATATGGTAGTGCTACGCTCTTATCAGAACCATACGATACAATCTCATAAATTGGAGATTCTCTCTTAAACTTTCCCTGATTACAAATCACGTTGTACTTTGTTCTCACAAACCCAAGAGCACGGGTATTCCATTCCAAGTCAATCAAAAGACGATTTGCCTCTTGTTTTACCTTAAATTCTACAGCATCTTTTCCTCCATATCCATTTGGTAAAAATGTTTTTTGCAAATCATAAATTTTTTGCAGCTTTCCATCTTTATACTGATAAAATGAAAAAAATCTAGTTATATCATCTTCATTCATGATTTTCAAGCAAAGATAAGAATTATTACTAAAATTATATTGTTTCAAATATGCATTTGCATAGTATCCTTTCTTATCAAGTACCTTTTTACCATTAATCAATATTGATAAATGATGACCATCTCTTTTCTTTATGAAGCGAACATTTTCATACTTTCCATCATTATTCACATCCATATTGGTGCCGCTGAGTTTTTTGATCTGGTGTCTGACAGTATTCAAAGATAGAAGTTTATCTGAATAAATCGTTTTTGTTTTTTTGGTCAATAAATTGCCTGCTGCTGCACTGTATTTCTTACTATATTGTTTTTCTGAAACAAACTTTAAATTTTCAATCCACTCTTTCTTATCTGCCATTTTATTTTTAGGCACGTATGCGAAAGACTCTATCCCAACAGTATTGCCAAAAAAAATCCATTTTAGTTTTCCTTTTTTTAATTTCGCAATTGCGGTGTCAGCGCCCTTTCCTACTGAAGTAAATACTATTTTTCCCTGTTTGGGTACATAGGAACACAGATCCACCCAATCATTCCGATAATTCTTATAAACTTTCCCATTATAATATGATAATAAAACAACTTCCCCGTTATCCACATAAACTTCTGGAATATTATCATTATCCAGATATATCAGTTTTGCAGTGGCATCCGAACCATATTTCTTCAAAACTTCTTCATACGCCTCTCCCCAGGTTTTCTTTCCCTGCGCTTTTACTTCACACGGCAAAATTGTGACGAACATTGCCAGAATCAGGCACAGACATATGATTCTCTTTTGTTTTCTCATCTTCGTTCCTCCATCTCTGAATAAAAGTAAATTGGCAAAGTTTTTCTTCTCTGCCAATTCACATGATCTACTTATTTTACGTTCACAACAATTTTCTTTACGGCCTTCTTTATCTTCGCATTACCAGTTGCAATTACAGCCACTTCATAAGTTTCCTTTGGTGTTCCCTTTTTCAGACATACCTTACCTGTTGAAGAAACAGAAAGATACTTTTTCCCTTTTGTTACCCGGTACACCAACCGACTTTTTGCTTTTGCCTTAATATTAAATGTAATTTTTTTATTCTTTAAAGTTGATGCCTTGTAATTTTTCTTTGATACCTTGGTTGTGATCGTTTGTGTTTTCTTTTTCGTTTCCAATACCGGATAAGACGAAGTTCCTTGATATTTCCACGATTTCCATGTTGGTTGCGTTGAGGCATTTTTGTTTAACAACTTTAAAAATGCCTGTGATTGCATTTCAGAAGCCGAAAATGCCTGATTGTCTTTTTCCACTATGCTGACATCCGGATAATTAATTGCAATGCCATTCTTAGATGCATTCTCAAAAACATAATAACAGTTTCCTATTGCACTTCTCTCTTCAAGATAACCAGCAAGCCCACAACTTGCATTTCCTGAATTATAACAATTCTTTATAACAACGTTATCTCCAGTTAACACCAGTCCACCACTTGCATCTTCATCTAATGCCTGAATATCTCCCGTATTATAAGAATTACATATCATTCCATTACAAATGTATGAAGCAATTCCTGCCACTGCTCCACCTGAGATCAAGGCAGAATTTGAGCAGTTTATAATATCAGCCCTTCCATATCCTAAAATTCCTCCTACACTACAATAATCGCTTGCTGTAACTGAGCCACCAACAACATGACAATTATCAATGGTTACTTTTTCCCATACTTTATTGTTAATTACGGTATCTCCTACAATTCCTCCGGTTCCTCTAGAATATATCCCTTCTGGATGCGTAAACGAGCAATTTTTTAAAACAAGATTTTTTACTACTGTTCCATCTCCTAAACGTGAAAAGAAACCGTCTCCCATGCATTCAATATTGCTTACGCTATGTCCGGCACCATCAAACGTTCCTTTAAAAATAAGCTCCATATTTCCTACCGTTGTTCCAATTGAATTAAAATTATTGACAGAACCATCGTATACAATATCCTTTGTAAGCTTTACTACATATCCTTCATAACTGTTTCCTGAATTCACTCTTCGCGAAAATTCATTCAATTCCCACACTGATCCAATCTTATAGACCTTCGCAGCAGCCTGCACATTCGATATTGGTACAACAACTGAAATTGCCATCACCATTGCCAATATTCCACTTAGTAATTTCTTTTTCATAAGTAAATCTCCTTTTCTTTATTGTATTTTTTACTTTCTTTTTCACCCAACATATTCTCCATTACACCAACATAACTGCACATCACTGTCAATCAGCCGATTTTCTTTACCACCGGTGTACAAATACAATTTTGATCCTTCACCGTCTTCATTCCCTGCCAGGTACAGGATGCATTTTGAATCAATGTAAATATGACTGGCTTCAATTAATTTGCTTTCAATTGGCTGTATATGTAGATTTTTATCTGCCAGCGAAAAAACATCCTTTCCATTGGATTGATCATCTAATAAATATATTCCGTCCGGCTGTTGTTCTACATCTGAAGCATTTTTGAAGATGACACTGCTCTTTCCATTGGAATACTTGCAGTAATTTCCATTTTCATAGTAATACAGATCATTTCCTTCCCATGAGCATGAATCCAACTTTGTATTCTTTGCCGTAAAATCAGTTTTTTTCAATCCTTCGGATGTCTTTTCAAACATCATGAGTTGATTGTTTCCATCTTCTGTTCCATCTCCTACTGATATTACATACCATTTTCCATCCTCTGATGATTTTATACCTCCCGTCTCTATTGTCTCCCCGGAAGATATTTCACTCAGCTCCTGATTGATTCCATCAACATATGCATATGCCTTGAATTCCGGTGGCTGTTCTTTCATTCTTTCTTCAAACTCAGATACCGTTGTAATCTCATCAATCCCACAAATTTTTTGGTCAAGATTTACTTTCTGATAAATGCATATCTTATTTTTTGCATCATACGCAGCTGATACAACCCCCTCTGCAACTAAATTTTCCCCGCTATCTTTATCACTACAATACAGATCACGCAATCTATTATTTCTACTATAAATTGTTTTTCTTAATTCCTTCCTTAGATACTCAATATCTGATTCATCATTATAATCATCGTCTTCTTCGTCTCCATAATCGTAGCCATCGTTGTCACCATAATCATAACCATCGTCTTCACCATAATCATAACCGTCGTCGTCGCCATAATCATAACCGTCGTCGCCATAATCATAACCGTCGTCGCCATAATCATAATCATCGTCTTCATCTTCGTCTTCGTCGTCATCTTCTTCGTCGTCATCTTCGTCTTCACCATAATCATTTTCGTCATAACTCTCATTGTCATAATTACTTTCATACTCTGCATATGGATCTTCGACAAAATCATAATAACTTATATCCTGTTCTCGATCTTTAAAAAAAATGATGATTCCGTCTGTATTATCAATTGCACTGGAATCATCAATAATTCCTGGCTGGTGATAAACCCCATCTCCATTTTCATTTACATGCATAGCCAACGGCACCAGATCATTACCATCTTTTGTCCAATAATAATTCTTATAGAAGTCATCCTCCTTTAACGTATATGTAATTCCATCTTTATCTGACCACTGACCAATGCCTGCCTCTTTGGGTATATTCGTCTCGCTACTGTTTCCAGATTTCAAGTCATATTTCAGATAATTTTCCTTATCTTCCTGTTTATATAATAAATATGTACCTTCTATAACTCCATTTGCACTAAAAAATGCATCTTTCGCCAGCAATTTATTTTCTTTCCCGTTATAAAGATATACTCCATGATCTTTTTCGTTTTCATATACCAGTGTATCCGTATCTGCCAGCTCAAAATCAGCATCGTGTGACTGTTCCTCCATTGATATATCCGAGGAAACAATCTTAAGATTCTTTTTATTCTTCTCCTCACTAAAAGTCAGCTTTCCAACATCTACCTGGTATAGATTTTTCGCTTCATCTGTGTCATTAAAGAAATAAAAATATTTCCCATCATTCGTATATTTGCAAGTGTAATGACTGTCTGCATTCCCACTGTCATAAATCAGAGCCGGTTCCTTATCTTCCTTTAAGTCCGCATAATAAAGTCCGCCGTTTTTTTGATAAATAATCTTATTTTTTACATCTTCTGCTACATAATCAGATGTTTTTGAAGTTCCCTTAGATTTAAAACTGCAACCGGTAGTTGTCATGCCTAGCGTCACCGCCACAGCTACTGTTGCGCCTACAACCCAAAATTTCTTTTTTCTTTTCACAACCATTTTCTCCTTTGTATTTATACTCTTTTTATAATATATATTATATTATCTTTTATAATGCAGTGTCAATATCTCAACCATATCGCCTTTATCTGGCTTTTATTTCCTGCTTTTCATCCGCCATCTGTTTTCCGGTCGCATCCATATGATAATTTTCCCTCATAATCAACTCCGAAATCGGTACAATGGTGTACCCCTGGTCTTCAAGATTCGTCAGCATGGTATCCAAGGCATCTGCGGTGTATTTTGCTCCATTATGGCAGAGAATGATAGCTCCCGGTCCAAGTGCTTTGTGGTTACATACGGTGTCAATGATCGAATCCACACCGTAATCTTTCCAGTCCAGACTGTCGACGGACCATTGGATTGGATAATAATTGAGTGCATATGCTGTCTTAACTACCTCATTGTCATATGCCCCGTATGGTGGCCGGAAGAGAAACATCTCATATCCTGTAAGTTCCTTCACTTTGTCATGCACGCTCTTTAACTCGCTTTCCTTTTCCGACTGTGAAATGGTCGTCATATCATAGTGATGTTGACTGTGATTGCCCAGATCATGCCCGCGCTTTACCAATTCTTTCACACAATCCGGATTGTCCGTAACCCAACCGCCCGTCATAAAAAATGTCACCTTTACCTTATGTTTATCAAGTGTATCCATAATGCGCGGAAAATCCTCCGCTCCCCAGGCGGCATCAAAGCTGAGCGCCACTTTCTTTTCCGTTGTGTCCACACAATAGATTGGCAATTCCCGGTCACCTACTTTTGCGCTTGTAACCACGGTCTTTGTCGCCTTATACGAAATTACCATTAGACAGACAAAAAGAGCCACGGCAAGGATTCCATACCCGGTTCGTTGCCCTGACTCTTCTTTTTGTTTTTTATGTATTGTTTTTGACATATATACTCCACAAAACTTTCTTTGTAGAGTATATTCTGTCTTTCCTGATTTTAAAACTAACTTTGACTATTTTACTGTAAATGTAGCTTCTCCATCCGGAAGGCCTTCAGAAGTAACTGTTACTGTATGCTCACCAGCAGTAATGCTTGTAGCATCTACCCAGATAACAAAATATCCATCCCCTGATGTAAATGCATCTGTTGGTTTTACTTCTGTTCCATCAACTTTTACTACAAAATCTTTTCCATCTAATTTTGGATTGCAAAGTAAGTACAGTGTACCATCTTCTACCCATGGATCTTCTCCATCAATAAACATTCCATCTGCCTTTACAGCTTTAAATTCAAATGTCTTTGTAACGGTTTTATATCCCTTCTTCTGGATTGCAAATGTATGCTTTCCATCTGTAAGTTTCTTTGTAAGTGTAATTCCTGTAGAAACATATCCATCCCCATCTTTATCTGTCCAGGTAGAATAATTCTTTTTGGTAAGTTTCTTTCCATCTAAAACATATGTAGCTCCCTTAATTTCTTTTCCTGGATATGAAATAACATTGCCACCTGTATATACAAAAATATCCTTTGCTTTAAATCCAAAATTCTTTGCAGCTTTTACTGTAACTTTGCACTTATATGCTGTCTTTGTTTTATTATCTTTTGCAGTAATTGTACAAGTACCTTTCTTCACACCTGTTACAAGACCAGTTTTACTTACCTTGGCAACTTTCTTATTGGATGAGCCCCATGTAACAGACTTTACCTTTGCTTTCAGCTGAACGGTTTCTCCAGCATAAATAGAAGCTGTCGCTTTGTTGAGTTTACCTGCTGCCTGTGCCGGTGTCACCATAACACATGTCAAAACCATTGCAAATGCAAGCACCATGGTAACTACTTTTTTAAAGTTGTTCATAATCTGTTCCTCCTTGAAATATTTAATATTTTATAGGACTATCGTACTACTTTTTATATTATAGTGCAAGTATATATGTATTATCTTTATAATATATATTAAACATATGCATTCTCAAACAGAACAGATAAAAATAATGGGATGTGACAAATCACATCCCATTACGCAGCTATAAACTTACAGCAATTCGCTTTACATATTTAATTCGTCGGATTTTTCGATAAAATCTACGACAACTTCGATCGACTGCAGCGCAGCCTTCTCTGCAAATGTCTGGTAATCCATCGCTCCGCCCTCTCCATCGGAAATAGAACGAAGGATTGCAAACGGCACTTCATTCACATAGCATACATGTCCGATACTTCCACCTTCCATCTCACATGCAATCGCATTGAAACGCTCATGCAGCAACGCTTTCTGGGTTGGCTTATGAATAAAGAGATCACCGGTCGCAATCGTACCGACTTTGTATTTGATGCCTTTTTCCATCAGGCATTCACACAGCAATTTTCTCATCTTGTCATCACTCGGCAGAAAAATCTGATCCAGTCCGGACAACAGACCGATTGGATCTCCCAAAGCGGAAGTGTTCATATCGTGTTGTACGACCTGATCTGCCACAGCCACATCCATGACACCAAGTTCCTTGCACAAGGTACCGCCCACACCGATATTGATCACACAGTCTACATTATATTTTAAGATCATTGCCTCCGCACAGATGGCCGCAAATACCTTTCCGATACCACATACTGCAGCTACAACTTCTTTTCCTGCAATCGTTCCGCTGACATATGTCACACCGGAATATACCTCTGTCTGAATATTTTCCATGGATTCTTTTAAAGTATCCACTTCCATCTGCATTGCACCAATTACACCAATTTTCATCTATACTTCTACTCCTTTTCTTTTACTGTGGATAAGTAAATTCCATATTTGTCTGTTCCTTCAAAGCCTCTAAATACTTCTTTGCCTCAATGCGCGCTGCTTCAAGGGAAAGATTCTCATAGTGACCACATTCAGCTGCAGAAGCCCCAAATACCGGTCCCTCATGGTCGATTGTCTGCTGTAATACCTGCTTTGTCATCTCAAATACAGCTTTCGGACTCTGATTGTTCCGGACGAGAAGATAAAAGCCCGTCTGGCATCCCATTGGTCCAAAATAAATCACATCATCGCTCATCGTTGAGTTTCGGATATAAGTGGCAAACATATGCTCCAGGGAATGCATCGTTGCATTGTCCATATAATCTCCTGCATTCGGTTTGCGTGTGCGCAGGTCATAGGTGATGACATCCCCGTCTTCCCTTGAAATATAAAATCCCGGCACAAGAACATCATGATTGATTGTAAAACTTTTGATTCTGTCCATTTGTTTCTCCTTTAATTTCAACTTTTATTTCGTATTCATCTGTTCGGTAAACTGTTCCAGATACTCTTCAAATACTGTAAGTGCATCCTCCACCGGCTGCGGTGTACTCATATCGACGCCTGCTGCCGCCAACAGATCGATTGGATCTTTCGAACACCCTCCACACAGAAAGTTATTGACATAACAGTCAACCGCCGGCTTTCCTTCTTCAAGAATCTTCTTGGAAAAAGCCACCGCAGCAGAATATCCGGTCGCATACTGATAAACATAAAATGCTGTGTAAAAATGCGGAATACGCATCCACTCATAATCAATCTCCGGATCAATGACCATATCCGGTCCATAATATAACACATTCAGATCGTGATAAATCTGATTCAGTGACTCCATCGTCAGGGATTCCCCTTCTGCAACCTTTGCATGTACGATCTGCTCAAATTCTGCAAACATTGTCTGACGGAACAAGGTCGTACGGAAAGCTTCCAGATAATGATTCAGTATATACGTCTTCTTCTGCGCATCTGTCTCCGTTTCCAGAAGATAATGATTCAGCAGAGACTCGTTACAGGTCGATGCAACCTCCGCCACAAAGATCAGATAATCCGCATACGTAATCGGCTGTGTCTTATTGGAATAATAAGAATGAATGGCATGCCCCATCTCATGTGCCAGTGTAAATACACTCTCCAGATCATCCTGCTGGTTCAAAAGCACATATGGATGTGTGCCATATGCCGCCCAAGAATATGCACCGCTTCTTTTGTTCTCATTCTCATATACATCGATCCATCCGTTGTCGAACCCTTCTTTGAGGATAGAAACGTATTCTTCTCCCATCGGTGCAAGTGCTTTGACCACTGTCTCTTTTGCTTCTTCATAGGTATATTTCTGTTCGACATCTTTTACCAGAGGCACATAAAGATCATACATGTGCAAATGCTCCACACCAAGGATCTTCTTTCGAAGTGCCATATACCGATGCATGGCCGGAAGATGTCTGTGTACTGCCTCTATCAGATTGTCATATACCGACTCCGGAATATTTCCATTGCTCAAATGCATAGCACGTACACTCGGATACTTGCGCATTTTTGCATAAAAGCTCTCCTGTTTCAAATTACTGACAAAAATGGACGCAACCGTATTTCCCCATTTTGCATACGTGTTGTAGACCGCACGGAACACTTCTTTTCGAAGACTGCGATCCTTATCATTCATAAATTTAATGAAATTTCCATGTGTAATTGTAATCCGGTTACCTTCTACATCACGAACAGACGGGAATTTAATATCCGCATTGTTGAACATCGAATAGATATTCTGCGGGCCTACGGCAATCTCCCCGACCTGTGCAAGAATATTTTCTTCTGCAGCAGATAATGTATGTTCTTTTTCGCGCTGGATCACTTCGATTTTGCGCCGGTACATTTCGATCTTTGGTTCCTCTGTATAAAAGCGATTCAGATCATCCTCCGAAATTGCAAGGATTTCCGGTTCTGCAAAACTTATGGAAGATGCTGCTGCCACCCGGACAGAATCCGCCTTGGCCGCATATCCCTGATATTTTGCATCCGCAGTATCCTGATGATAGCTTTCATTCGCATACACATACACACGGGTCAGATGTTCATCCAACTCATCCATTTTTTCAAAATAGGAAAGCAAACGTTGAGCAGATGTTCCAAGTGTTCCTTTATATGCCGCAATCTCTTCTGCCAGTGCATATACCACGTCTACATCCTTCTCCCAGAGTTCGTCTGTGGCATACATATCTGTAAGTTTCCACTTGTACGCATCCGGAATATCCTGACGCTTGCGCAATGCCTTTTCTTCCATCTTCTTTCCTCACTCTCTAAACGATACAAGCAGGACCCGGATGGACCCTGCTTGCCATATAACATATTTTATTTCTTGATCAGAGTTCCCATTCCTCCGGAAATCTCTGCATCATCTTTATTTAATTTTGTGATCAGTACGGAACGGATTGCAGATTCCCCAATGAAATCAATTGCAGCCTCAATCTTTGGTTCCATCGTTCCTTCCTCAAACTGTCCTTCAGCGAGATATTTCTTTGCATCCGCAACAGAAAGTGTATCTAACTTTATCTCGTCCTCCTTGCCAAAGTTCAGGCAGACTTTGTCCACACTGGTAAGAATGACAAGCATGTCTGCATCCAGTTCCTCCGCAAGCTTTCCTGCTGCAAGATCCTTCTCAATGACTGCACTCGCACCCTGTAATTTATTATTCTGGGCGAGTACCGGAATACCGCCGCCACCACAGGCGATCACTACCTGATCCGCATCTGAAAGTGCTGAGATTGCGTCAATCTCAACGATATCCATTGGCTTTGGAGCTGCGACAACTCTGCGGAATCCATCTGCAACTTCCACAACATGGTTGCCTTTTTTTTCTTCTTCCTCAGCCTCTTCCTTTGTCATCACACGTCCGATGACTTTTGTCGGATGGTAAAAAGCCTCGTCATATGGATCAACAATCACCTGTGTCAATACAGTAGACACGGTCTTGTAAATGCCACGGTTCAATAATTCTGTACGGATTGCATTCTGTAAATCGTATCCGATATATCCCTGACTCATAGCAGAACATACAGAAGTCGGTGTCGCCGTATATTCCGGATAAAGGCGGCAGAATTCATTCATAGCGGTATGGATCATACCAACCTGTGGTCCATTACTGTGTGTGATAACCACCTGATAATCCTCACGGATAAAATCAGCCACTGCCTTTGCTGTACGTGCAGCAGCCTTCTGCTGCTCCGGTAATGTACTTCCTAACGCTTCATGCCCCAATGCAATTACAATTCTTTTTTTCTTCATATATCCTCCTTCTTATTCCTCACACATTTTAGCTGACGCTATATGTGAGGTTTTCTTTAAAACCTCACACATTTAATCTTCTGCTTCAAGAAATAATTTTCGTGAAATAAAATTATAAGTTGTGACTAACATGGTAGATAATATTTTCGCCACAGCATAAAATATTCTAAATAATTCCACAGCAATCCACATGATCATCTGGTTGAGTGCCAGTCCCACAAGACTCAATGCCACAAAAATCGCCATCTCCTGGAACTTGCTTAAATCATCCTTGCCGTTGAACACAAACCGCATACTCAGTATATAATTTACCACAACGGATACCGTAAATGATATTGCGGAGGATGTAAAATAATGAAGCCCCGTACGTTCTGTCAGCAATATCATAAGTCCATAATCAATGCAAAAGCAAAGCGTCCCGACCAATCCGAATTTACAAAACTGCAATAACAGTTTTTTCACTCTTTTCATCATTGACTCCTGCGAAAAATAGATTGTCCTTTCGGACAATCTATTATATCGCATTTTATGAAATTTGTCTATTAGTTGCCTGACTGAGCGTCAAAAGTAACTTTTACAGTCTTTTCCTTATAACCGTCACCTAATCTCTGGAATGTGACTTTTCCTTTATCGCCGGCCTTGTAGTAAGCTAAGTTTTCTTTCAGCTGTGACATGCTCGTTACTGTCTTTCCATCGATTGCAGTAATGATATCTCCCTGACGGATACCAGCCTTCTCTGCTGCGGAACCTTCTACTACCTGATATACATAGACACCTTCCGGCATGTTATATGCAGAAGCAATATCAGAAGAAATATCCTGTCCCTGGATTCCAAGGAAAGCACTCTGTGCCTGATCTACTTTTTCTTTTGTGATCAGCTGCTCAATAATCGGCATTGCATCGGACATTGGAATTGCATATCCGAATCCCTCAACACTTGTATCTGAATATTTTGCAGAGTTGATACCGATGACCTCACCCTGCGCATTCAGTAATGCACCACCACTGTTTCCAGGATTGATTGCGGCATTTGTCTGAATCATGTTGTTGTTTACGATGGTCTCTCCTGTCTGCTCATCCTGAACAGTTACCGTACGACCTAATGCACTGATAATTCCGTTTGTAACAGACTGTCCATAGCCAAGTGCATTACCAATAGCGATGACACCCTGACCAACTTCAAGGCTGTCAGAATCTTTGGAAATTGTTGCAACCTTGATAGCTTTTAATGTATCAGAATCAATACTCTTTAATGCAACTTTTACAACTGCCAGATCATCTGCAGAATCGGTACCTTTTACTTCACAGCTTACGGTCTTGTCATTACAGAACTGTACGGTAAGTGATTCTGCATCTGCGACTACGTGGTTATTCGTTGCAATATAAAGATACTTGTCATCCTGCTTTACAATGATACCGGAACCGCAGCTCTCGCTGTCTTTTTCCTGAACACCCCACATTGTCTGGTAGGAGACTTTTCCGGTATTTGTAATTGCCACGATACTTGGCATTGCCTCTTTTGCAATTGCGGATACATCCGACAAATCTGCCGCACTTCCGGTAGATGTCTGCTGTACACTCTTGCTGCTGTTGCTGTCACTCTTCTTAGAAGAATCAGATGAATCATTTCCTGCTTTTGTAGAACTTTCAATTCCAAGTGCCTTTGTTCCGATATAGCTTGTTCCGGTAAAAGTACCGCCTGCTACCAGACCAAAGATAACTGCAATGGCTGCACATTTACCAAGTGTCTTTCCAAAGCCGCCACTCTTTTTAGCTTTCTTCGGTTTCTTGCCCATGTTTGGCTGCTGGTATGGATTGTAGGCATTCTGTTGTCCGTTGTACGGGTTATATGCTGTGCCGTAAGCACTTCCCTGATTGGTTCCATATGCATTTCCCTGACTGGTATTTGTACCGTATGCACTGCTTGAATTTGTACCATACGCACTTCCTGTATTGTTATTTGTTGTGTTGTTCTGGTTTGTATTATTCTCATTCATATTATTGTAATAGTTGTTATCCATAATGAAGAACTCCTTTCTTGTTTTCTAAGGAGAATTCTAACCGTATTGTGTGTTCAAATTGTGACAGAATTTTGTAAAAAGTGTTATAACTGTCGAAATACCGTCTTAAATTGCGATTCCGTTTTTCTTTAAAAGTTCTCTCGCAGAATCAACCGAATCTGTTCCCGTAGCATTTTTTACCGGTGCGAACTCTCTGTCACGTTCTACTTCAAACGCCAGACAATTATCCATCATATAAACCATATCCAGAATCAGTGTCTCAAATTTGTATGCGTTCGGTTCCTCCGGTTTGCACATTTGTCCACTTTCATCCAGATAAGGCACCTTCTTTTCCACAATATGAAGCGGAAGATTCGATCCTGCAATCTCATTCAGTTTATCCACACGGAACAAATAATTCAAAATAACGCCGAATCCGTATAATAAGGTTCCATTCTCGTCCCTTGCCTCTGCCATCTCGTCTGTGAGCTCATAATATTCCACAATCGAAGGCTTTCCATTCTCAAGGCACATTGCACCGACACGTTCATGTGGGGAAACTTTGCGCACGACTTTTGACCCGCATACACGTCCGGAAAGAATCGTTGCACCGACAAATACCGGATCTGCAATTCTCTGCAGTACATTGTCAACGGCAAATACATTAAGCCATTCCACACCTCTTTTTCGTATATCCTGGTCCAGTCCTGCACGAAGCAGTGACTTATACCAGCCGCCATTTCCATTTGGTGACATTGCCAGAGAATCTTCTGCTTCTCTCAACACATTTCCTTCAAAATCAACTGCCGGAACCATCTCCTGTACGAAAAATTTCACATAATCTTTGTTATAGCCAAAATAATTATGTTCTTCGAAAAAAGCTCTGGTCTGTTCATCATTCTTATCACTTGTCATAATATAAAGTGGTATCCATGTACCTGCTTCGTTCGTGACATCCATAAGGTTTGCAATCAGCTGTTCAAAAATATAAAGTGTACGATTCACACCAATATTAAACATTCCCTTTGCCTTATCAAAGCCCAGACGTGTTCCCTGGCCTCCCGCCAGCAAAATCGCTCCGACTTTCCCTGCCCGGATTGCATCCAGTCCGGCCTTACGGAATTCGGTCTCTCTCTGTTTAATCTCTGAAATTTCAGTAGCTTTGAGTGGTTCAAATGTCCCCCTCTCATGCTTTTTCCGGTGAATCAGATCCAGATAAGACCAGTCCATATCCTTCAATTGTTTTTCTAACTTCTGTGGTATCTCCTGATTAACTAACTTTCCCAGATATTTCTGGTTCGTCTCCTGGATTTTCTTAGCAATCTCTTCTTTCATAAATAACTTCCTCGCATTTCTGGTTTGTGTATTCACATTCTTAGAACTTTTGTACTAATTCAACTGTAAAAAATGGAAGTAGACCAATCACTGATTGGCCTACTTCATTAATTATTTTACTGATTCCCCTCTGTGCTTTTCTGAATCTTATCCGTTCCGGTAGCACCTGCCGTCTCATTATAATCCGATGTATTGATCAATGCAGAATCCTTTGTAATTCCTGTCTGACTTACAATCGTATCACTGATTGCCTGAACCGTCTGTGAAGGTACATACGTATTATCATCGAACAAATACTTGTGAAGCTGCGTAACATTCGTCACAAGATCTGCAGGGATAACCGTGTCACCCGTTGCAGAAAGTGCCTCTGTCGTAAGATTGAACGGGAATCCCGTCGTACTCTCAACCTTATAAGAAGTCACATCCTTTGCCAGTGACAAGATCTGTCCGATCGATAATGTTGTCGAAATATCGTCCATTACGGAATTACAAATGCTTGTCAATGTCGCAATATCTGCTTTCTTTGCTTTCTCTAAGATTGCCTGCAATACAATTCTCTGACGGGATGCACGTTTGAAGTCATCTCCTGCCAGCTTACGGATACGGGCGTATGTGGTCGCCTGCGTTCCATCCAGATGAACCAGTCCATACTGGGTAACATCCGGCGTCATCTTTCCGGTTACCTTATCGACATCTTTCTTATACTTATTGATCTGTTGCATCTCACCCTGTGTGATCTCCAGATCCAGTCCTCCAAGATTGTCAATCACCTCAACCATAGCTGCCCAATCAACGCAGACATATTCCTTGATATCCAGATCAAGATTGGAATTCAACATCTGTACAGCCTGCTTTGCGCCTCCATTGGCATATGCTGCATTTGCCTTGCGGTATAAACCACCGCCGATGCTCAAATAAGAATCTCGATAAACAGATACCAGCTTTACATCCTTTGTCTTGTTATTAATGCTTGCAATCATAATAACATCGGAGTTACCGCCTTCATACTTATTCTTGCTTCGGTTGTCCAGTCCGAACAGTGCTATGTTGGTATATCCCTCCAGTGATAACAACGTATCATCACTTAAGTCATCGTTGATTCCTGCTTCGGATTCATCCATCTGCTCATAATCCACTTTGTTCATCATACTGACAAAATATGCTGCAAGCAATAAGATTGCAAGGAGCAGTATTTCAAAGATAAAAAGCACAATCTTTCTGCTTTTCTTCTTCTTTCTTTTTTTACGTCTATTGTTTGCCATAATCCTAACCCTTTTGCCTATTATGTATATACAGCCAGGCGTCCGCGTAGCTGCCGCGCTCTTCCTCTGACATGGCCGTATATTTTTCCAGGTCAAGATTGGTCAGCCGCATCTGTTCATTTCCGCACTGATGGCATTCTACATCCTTGCGTCGGCTCACCATTCGCATCCAGCCACACTGCGGACAAATGTATATTTTCATCATAATAACTACCGCTTATTCAAATTTTTTCAAAACCTCAGCTTTTAATTCTTCCAATGTCTTATCTGCTCCTTCCAGAGAAGTGCCTTTTACTCCGACATAGAATTTAATCTTTGGTTCTGTTCCGGATGGGCGCACACAGCACCATGCATCGTTGGAAAGTTCAAAATACAGTACGTTTGAAGATGGAAGTCCTGTTGCAGTCACTTCTCCTGTCTTCATATCTTTGCGCGTATCTGCTTTATAGTCACGTACCGCAAGCACATCGAAATCACCAAGCTTCTCCGGTGCATTGTTTCTCGCACGGTTCATGATCTCCTGAATCTGTGCTGCTCCGTCAATACCCTTTAAGGTCATGGTTGCGATACCTTCTCTGTAGTATCCGTATTTTTCATACATTTCAATCATGCCATCCCAAAGTGTCTTACCCTGTGATTTATAATAAGCTGCCACTTCACAAAGCATACATACCGCTGCAGGTGCATCTTTGTCTCTGGCATAGGTTCCAGGAAGACATCCGTAGCTTTCCTCAAAACCGAAGACATAATTCTTGTCTCCTGCCTTCTCATATTTGAGCATCTGCTCACCAATATATTTGAATCCGGTAAGTACTTCTACCAGTTCTACACCATATGCTGCCGCAATTGCTTTCGCCATATCAGTAGAAACAATAGACTCAACCAATACCGGGTTCTCCGGCATCGTTCCATTTGCATGTTTCTGACCCAGAATATATTCTGCAATCAGCATTGCTGACATATTTCCGGTAAATGTAACGTACTCTCCTGTCTTTGTATCTTTGCAATACACACCAAGACGATCTGCATCCGGGTCTGTGGCAAGTACAATATCTGCATCCTTTTCTTTTGCAAGTTTTAATGCAAGTTCCCATGCATCCGGGTTCTCCGGATTCGGGTATGGTGCAGTCGGGAAATGTCCGTCTGCTACTGCCTGCTGTGGCTCAATGTATACATTTTCAAATCCCATATCCTTCAGCACACGCTTAACCGGCTCAAGTCCTGTACCATGAAGTGGTGTGTATACGATCTTGATGTCTTTTGCCATCTGCTTAATGATTTCCGGATGAATGGACAGATTACGAAGCTGTGCAAAATACTTCTCATCCACATCATCTGAAATTACTTCATACAGACCAGCCTTGACTGCTTCTTCTTTCGCCATAGTCTTTACCATATCAAAAGAAGTTACCTTGCCAACCTCATCCATAATACTGGTGTCGTGTGGTGGTGTTACCTGCGCACCGTCCTCCCAGTATACCTTGTAGCCGTTGTACTTAGCGGGGTTGTGGCTGGCTGTTACCATTACGCCTGCGCCGCAGTCCAGCGCTCTTACCGCCCAGGAAAGCATAGGAGTAGGCATGAGTTCCTTGTAGATATGTACCTTGATGCCATTTGCTGCGAGAACTTCGGCAGCGCTCTTGGAGAAGTAGTCGGACTTGATGCGGCTGTCGCAGGAGATAGCTACGGACTTCTTCTCGCCGCTTGCGAGGATATACTCAGCAAGACCCTGAGTAGCCTTCTTAACGGTGTAAACGTTCATTCTGTTGGTGCCTGCGCCGATAACTCCGCGCAGACCGCCTGTGCCGAACTCGAGGTCGCGGTAAAAACGGTCGTTCTTGCCGTCCTCGTCGTCCTTTATGCTCTCAAGCTCAGCCTTGAGATCGGGGTCAGCAGTTGCCTTTGCGAGCCACTGTTCATAGAGCTTCTGTATGTCTGCCATTGATAAATCCTCCTGTTATTCTGTTCAAATCAGGCGAGTAATAGTACACTACTCCCTGAACAATCACAAATATTATAACACACTCTTGGCAAAATTTCAAGAGGTCTGCCGGAAAATATTTAGTTAAAAACGGATTTTTTTCTTACTTAAAAACTTTGATTTCATCAGCGCGAAAATTTTATCAACGGCACTTGACAAATCGGAGAATTTATGATATGATATACCTGGTTAGAAAACACTAATCAGAATGC
>ERZ779737.621-NODE-621-length-32011-cov-2.189792_pt1 | contig 32011 bp, 22 predicted proteins | sample MGYA00511889_ERZ779737 | MGnify/ENA primary metagenome ERZ779737 (study PRJEB29588, sample SAMEA2163575) | human gut metagenome | biome: human gut; feature: human-associated habitat; material: faeces | place: Denmark | collected 2008/2010 ... | reverse complement strand
AATGGAAGTTATAAAACCTTTTGTAAAATGGGCAGGAGGAAAAGGAAGTTTAATATCACAATTAACGAACTTTTACCCATTTGAATTAGAAAATGGCGGCTTTGAATTGATGGAAACTCCTGCCGCATCCAAGCGTATGTTCTGTTTTGAAGTCGCGCAATACGTACCGCAGCGCAAGGTTGATTTCACCTTGGACGGCAAGCGCGTTATCGTGCAGAATGGCGATGCGGATAAGGAATACATTTTTGATTATTATTATAGATACGGTAAAGAAGTATTGATTTATCTCGTAGAAAAGGAAAGGTTCAATGGCACTTTTAGTCTGGAAGGAAAGTTTTACACAAAAGATGAAAACGATGGCTTAAATAGAACCAACATCATTTTTATGCCAAAAGTACGCATTGTGAGTGATATAAATTTACGGCTTGGCGAACGTACCGACCCAACCGTGTCTGTCTTTAACGTCATAGCGATGCCAGAAAAGACAGAGGAGAGTAAGAGTATGCTAATGAAAATTACCCGACTTGGAGAAGACATAGACGGGGATTTTTGAGTAAGGGAGAGTGATAGGTATGGCAACTGGTAAGAATCATGCAACGATTATAATCGATGCAAAAGTGCAATTGCAAGATTTGTCGAAGCAGATTAAGGAGATGCAAAATGCACTTGGCAAGGTGAAAGTTGACAGTGCTGATTATCGCGGATTACAAAAATCATTAAATCAGATACAAAAGACATATAAAGAGGTTGAGACAAGAGCAAATCAGGCTTTTTCGTCTCAGGCGGAACTAACGAGCTATGAGAAAAAAATTGAAAAGCTACGCGGCTTGATGACGGATTTCGGTAATGAGTTTCGTAATATCGGTGCGAGCAGTTTTACAGAATATATTTTTCCGAAGGACTTCTTAAAACGCGTAGAGGATGCCGAAAAAAATGTTAACAAATTAGCCTATGATATTGATAAATTAGTCAAAAAAAACTTTGCGTCTTCTGTTGCGGGCAAAAATGATTTATTAGCTGTATTAAACGATAACGGTGTGCGTGCAACTGCTACCTATGACGAAATGGAGCGCACCATTCGGCAGACGATAAAAACGGCGTCTCAGAATGCTGACAAGTACCGTGTAAAAGTTGAGCAAACTGATGCAGCGATAAAACAGTTGACAGACGATGTAAAGATGCTTAATAATGAAAAAAGTAAAAGAGAAGCATCTACTAATACGCTAGGCGCTGAAATAAATCAAAGGGAAGCTTCTTTGAATGCTTTTCAGCAAGATGAAGCTAAAAGATATGCTGACGAGCAGGTAAGGATAAATCAACTGTTTGCAACGCGCCTTGAAACACTGAATAAAATTAATTCAGCCTTGCGTGCAAAAACATCAGAGCGTTCGACCTTAATGCCATCCGTTTTTACAAACGGCGGCAATTTTAAAGATGCAACGAATAAAGAGAATCTTGCAACACTTTTAAGCGAGCAAGTCACTGCCGCTGGTATTCAAGGCATAACGAAAGATGATATACTGGCGATGTCGCGAGATAAAGTTCAGCAGCTAATTAAGGACATAAAGGTCGCGCTTAATAATGAAATGGTGAATTTGGAAGATAAAAATGAGCGGGAACATAGCACGGCTGCTGTTTTGGCACAGGATGAACTAAAAGAAATAGAAGCGCTAAAGAAGCAATTACTTGAAGAAAAAAAAGAATTAGATAAAATTATTTCAGAAATAAAAATAAAAGAAAGAGAATTAAAAAATAAGAATAAGGTGAGAACCTCGCAAGAAGTGTCCAGACAGGATGCGGAAAATAAGAAGTCGCAAGCACAACGTGCGCAACAAGAGTTGGCGGACGCAAGGGATGAGGCTGAAAAGAAGACTTCGCAAGACTCGCTGCAAGGACAATACCAAGATGCGAAGAGAGAAATGCAAGGATTGACAGACGCCACCAAGGGGTATGTTAATGCCGCACGCGACGCTGGAAAGGCTGGTAATAATACTGGTGCGGCTTTGGGGCAGATGTCGGCTCAGGCAAGGGCAGCTTCGGCTGAATTAGATAGGCTGAAGGCCGCGCAAGCAAAATTGAGCAACTTAAACGCGGCAATTGCACGATGGTTTGGCTTCCGTGAAGTGCTTAATTTAACAAAACGAACTATAAGAAGTATGATAAACGATATACGCGACCTTGATAAAGTTATAACAGAAATTAGTATTGTTACCAACTTCTCTCAGGAAGATTTGTGGAAACAAATGCCTCGTTATTCCGCTATGGCGAAGGAATACGGGACAAGTATCAAAGGCGTGTATGAAATCTCGCAACTATACTATCAACAGGGCGGGCAAAAAAATAACATTTTCCTGCACAATGTAACTTGACAAGCATTAAGAAGTGTGGTATAATAATCATATCGAGCGGAAAACCGCCGAAATAATTATTAACAAGGAGCTTTTTATATGCAGACTAAAAAAATTATTTTTGATGGATGTGAAACTAATTATTCTATTAGGGACGATGGGGTAGTATGGAACGATGCCAGAGATTGTGAAGTGACGGGAACATATGAACGAAATGAATATCACTCTGTTCAATTATCAATAAATGGCAAGAGAAAAACCTTTATGACGCATAGGCTTGTTGCCGAATATTTTATACCTAATCCTAATCCAAAGCTATATACGATTGTTGGGTTAAAAGATGGTAATCCACAAAATCGAAACGTGAGTAATTTACAATGGGAAATGGCCGTGCGTCAAACGAAAATTGCCCGTAAAGACGCAAAAAACAAAGAGATTACCTTTGAAAAGAAAGAAATATCAGAATTTGAATGGAAGGATATAGAAAAATTAAAAGGTTTTAAGGCTTGCCGTGAGGGATATATTTTATCTCCGAAAAATAAAATTGTAGATAGCACTCGTCGCAATGGTTATTTACGCTTTTGCGCGCATGGACATTTTTATAGTGTTCACCGCATTATTTATGAAACCTATATTGGCCCAATTGAAAAAGGAATGGATATTGACCATATAGATGGAAATCGTTCTAATAATAATATTGCGAATTTACGTTTAGTTTCACATTCTGAAAACATGAAAAATGCTTATAGAAATATCCACAATAAGGCAACTCCTGTTTTGCAGATAGACGTGGAAACGGGGGAAATAATTATGGAATATACATCACAAGCTGAGGCCGCAAGATCAATCGGAAGTACCCCAGATAAAATGTATAGTGCTGTGAAAAATAAAAAAGAATTGTGCGGATATTTCTGGGAAAAAAAGAATTTTTAATTTTGCTCTGAACACTCCTTAATTGCTGGAACGGCTAAAAATGAATTAGCCACTCATTTTTAGCAAATCAGCAGCTAAGTTGATTTATTCAACAAGTTCAACGACTATCCGTTCGTCAAGACGGAGTAATTGCATGGCAATGATATGGGAGTGGCGCGGCGAGGCGTTAAGATATAGTCTGAACTGGCGGGAAATTGCCAGATAACATATTTGTTAAAACAAGCAGAAGTTTTAAATTTAACTACTGAAACATTAAAATTAGCGCGCGTGGCTGGTGTAGATTATTCTGCCGCAGCCGACTACATGACGGTTGCTACCCGCGCGTTTAGAATAGAAGTAGAAGAAGCGAGTCGCGTTACGGATGTTTATTCAACGTTGGCAGCTTCTTCTGCGTCTTCTACGGAAGAACTTGCAATAGCAATGTCAAAGACCGCTTCATCTGCTGCGTCTGTTGGCGCGTCGTTTGAAAATACCACCACAATGATGGCGGTTATGATTTCCGCGACAAGAGAAAGTGCAACCAACATTGGTAGCGCAATGAAGAGCATCATTTCCCGTTATGGTGAAATGTCTTCTGATCCGTCTAAATTAGTGGATGCGGAAGGAGATGCGATAAGCTTCAACAAAGTTGATGATGCACTACGGTCTGTTGGCATTTCTATGAAAGATGTAAATGGACAGTTTAGAGACTTTGATGACCTAATTGAAGAATTAGGTTCAAAGTGGCAGTCTTTGGACACGCTATCTCAGCGCTATATTGCAACTGAATTCGCTGGCAATAGACAACAGAGCCGTTTCCTTGCTTTGGTTGAAAACTATGATTTATATAAGGAACTGCAAGAGAAGGCTATGAACTCGGAAGACAGCGGTACTTTGCAGTATTTGAAGACGCTGGATTCGATTGAGACAAAAATACAGCAAGTTAAGACGGCATTTCAGGAGTTTTATACGACTTCTGGTTTGCAGGATTTAATAAAGTTCGTTCTTGATAGTGTTACTAAAATACTTGAAAAAATGAATAAAATGCCGAAAATGTTCGGAAAAATTCCTGTTACGGCACTTTCGGTTGTGGCAACATTGATTACAACATTTAAAAGAATGATAAGCAATGTTGTGAACTTTATTTATAGTAAAATCGAAGAAGTAAGGAAGAGAGTGGATAGCGCCGTTAATAGTAGCGGACAAAATGCAAGGGCACAAGTGCAAGGGGTTGGAGATGCAGCATCGAAAAGGGTAGTCACTAGGGGCGCTATTGGAAATATAGCTGGTATGGCCGGTGCTGCACTAACATCTTTAGGATTAGCAAATAGCAACGAGAAGGCATCTGGCGCGTTACAGTTCGCAGGAGCACTGGGGACTGGCGCTGCGACATGGATGTTGACACCCGGTGAGCCAATATTAAAAACAATAATGGCAGTTGTCACTGCATTCCCCGGCGTGGTTTCTGGTCTGACGAGCCTGTTTAAGGTAAAAAGTTCACAAGAACGAGTTTCTGAAATGAAACAAAATATTACAGATACGCATAACGATACACTCGTATCAAAAAATGAACTTAAAACGCTTGAAGACTACAAGAAAAAGCTTGACGAGGCAAAAGCGGCTCAGTATGATAGCGTTGAGGCCAAGCAGGAATATTATGATATTATGGAAGAAATTGCAGATGCTTATCCGCAGTTTTTTTCTTATATAGATGAAGAAGGAAATAAAGTCGTTGAGCTTGGAAAGCGTTATGAGGAATTAGAAAAACAAAAAAAACAGGCATATATAAATAATTTAATTAGCGAAGGCGCAGCAAATATTGCCGCGCTTACGGACATAGATTATGCTTCTGAACTAATTTTTTCAGATTTAAGTACGTATGGTTTGGATGACTATATAATTCACCTCACAACTGATTTGAGGGATGAGCTATTCTCTGATTTAAGGGGAGACATCACGCAAAACATTACGGACGTAATAAAAAGACAGGATGAAAAAGGAAATAGCTACACTGGCCTTGGAAAAATTAACGAATATGATGTTTCTTTATATGGAAAATCTTATAGCGCACTTCAAGATGTTTTCAAAAAAGATGATGGTTCTTTGCTATATGATTCAGAAACGATTAAAAACAAGGTAAAAGAAGAAACATTGCGTGTCATGGAAGCGGCGCAGAAAGGACTTTCTTATGAGGAAATGGCAGATGGCGTTATAGATGAAGTAATGGATTTGCCTTTGAGAGAAACTTATACGGCATATTTAAATTTTTTTGAGAATCTAAAGGGAAATGTTGAATATATTGAAGGACAAATTACGGGTTGGACTAAGCAAGCACTTGCAGGATATAATCAAATTTACGATTGGAAACTTAGCACAAGCGAGCAACAATATTATGGAAAAGAAGTCACTGATGTTATACGCAAATTAACTGAAAATATAACAGACGAAGAAGAACGTCGAAAGAAAATTGAGACATTGTTAACAGAAATTGGTATATATGGTGACGTTAATAAATGGCTGGAAAACAAATATGAGGAAATTGGTGGTTCTTATACCAATCTTTGGGAGAATGTTGACGAGGCTACCAAAAAATCTATTGATGAGCTTGCGGCAAAATCTGACAGTACATCTGCTGTTGTTTTTGAAGCCAAGATTCGCAAGCTTCTTGGTAATGGTCATGAAGAACTTATTCAAAATCTCATGCAAGAATATGCGGATACGGTTGAATGGACAACGGAAGACTTTACTAATGCACTAAAAGAATATTCATCGCAAAAGGAAAGAGAGAGCGTAGATATATCTTCTTTTGAAAATCTCACCCCCGCCATGCAACAATCTTTGATTGCTTCACTAAAATCAGCAGACGGAAGCGGAAATGCAAAATTAGTAATTGCCACAGAGAATCTTTACGCTTTCCTAAACAGTCTCGACGAAGTTCAAATGGGTATTGCATCCGAGATTATAAAATCGGCTGACCTTACAACTATTGCTGGTCTGAGAAAATTCAGACAGGACATGGCTAAAAATAACATAGACGTATCGAAGCAAGTGGATGAGTTAAAGAGTGCTACCAATTTTAATTTAATCACGGAAATTGGAGAATATGTTAGCACGGTTTCGGAACAGCTCGATGACTATGAAAAGTTCTTGTCTTCTGCCGAAAAAGGAATGAACTTTAAGGATGCGAATACGGCAGCGCAAAAGATGGGGCTGGACGTTACAAAAGATTTCACATTTGATAACGGCGCATATTTCTTGAATAATTTTGAAAAGATTAGAGAAATCTATGCAAAATCTTATCAAGATTTGATGGATGAATATGAAAAAGAATATACTAGGGAAAAAGAAGAAATTGAAGACGAATTGGAAGACATAAAAGATGATATCAGAAAAAACGAATTGAATCAACGGCTCAATGATATAAATGAAGCCTATGCCGAAGCTCAAGAAATGACATCAAATGCGGTTGACTATCTTTTCAACACTTTCTTGATTTCTACGGGAGAATTCTCTAATTTTGTAGAATCAATAGGAATTGAAAATGCTGATAATGTTGCGCAAATGATGCGGCAAGGTGACATAGAAGGCGTAAAAAAAGCCCTAAGCGATCAATGGAATACATATGGTTCTGCAATTGTAGAAGCAATTTCTAATTCATCATACAATTTGATGTCTAATTTGATTAAGGGCATCGAATCTGGCGAAATATTTACACTCACGCAAGAACAATATCAATCTATTGCTGGTGATGAACGGCTACAAAAGGCATTTAATGTTATTGTTGACAGCACCAATGGAAAAGTATCCCTGCAAATGGTCAATCTGGCCGAAGCATGGGGCTATATTCAAGAGTTGCTCGACAAGGGCATAGTAAAGAATGCAAAACAGTATAATGAAGTTGCGAAACAAATTGCGAGCTATGAAGAGGCACGCAATACGCCAGTTGCAACATTGCTGGATTCTTTTAAAAACCTGTATCATATTACCGATACAGAGCTTATCGAATATGCAGATAAGATTGGCGTTGATTCAAAGAAATTCATAGATGCGTGGAGTAATTCCGCCGAGCTTGACGCAGTTCCAAGGTTGCTTTATGCAGCGCGCGCGGCTGGCGCTTCTATGAACCGGACTACCGAAGATGTCCGTGCTGTTCTGTTAAAATATGATGACTTGTTTGAAGAAGTTTCCAATGCGATGCAAAAGGGAACGCAAGGCGCATCATTTAGCGAGGCTGTATCTATCGCAGAGCAGTTGGGTAAGGATGTAGAAGACTTGTTTGAACTTCGCGGAACAGAACTCGTATTTAAGGACTTACAAGATTTTTCAAGCATTTATTCAATGTATATTGATAAATTGGCAAGTCTTGGATATAAGATTTCGCCGCTGGCGCAACAATATGCACAGTCTTTGGCCTCTAATGATCTCATTGAAAATGGTCAATGGACAGAAGCACTTCGCGCGGCTGAAAGTGGAGTAGATAATCGTGCTCAACTTGAACCTGCTTATAGAGAGGCAGTTGAGAGCGTATTTTCTTCTATTGGCGAAAATATTGCGAATGGTGTTTCTATTATTGCAGAAGATAGTAATAGAGAAATATTACAAAATCTTGCAGGAATGGGCATCGTTAATGAAGTTGCAAATGATGTTTATAAAGTTGTCGAAGGGAAGCAAGGCGATTTCTTAAAGGCAATTGCAGAATCGAGCATACTTACGGCTGAACAGCAAATGTCCATTCTGGAAGAGAGTATCAACAATCTTTCCACAGAAATGAATAGCGGAGAGCTGTTGGCTACGCTAAATCAGATGGCAAAAGAAGCCACTGGGCAAATGAAAGATAAAATATTGGAAATGATGCAAACGCTACTTGGAAATATTACATCTGCCATTTCTAATGGCATTAGCGGTTCTGCGTCCGCTTCCGATATTAGCAATCTTGAAACACAACTCGGTGTGTCTATTAAAACTGATAGGACGGCTGATGGTTATAAGATACAGCAAAACTCGCTTTATGATGTTTATAATGCGGTAAAGGACATTGACACCATTGCTGCTCAAACCGTACTCACGGCGTTGGCTGAAAGTGCGCAGACTTCCGATGAGCGACTAAATGATGTGTTCTATGTGATGGAGCGCATTAAGGATATAAATGATGAGCTAGCGAAGCCGGATGTTAGTGATGCAAGACGTAAAAAGTTGCAAGCCGAACTTGACATTGCAGAAGAATTACAGAAGCAATTGAAAGAAGCTGATAATACATTTGACTTCATGAGTCGCGACTTAGCTTCTGGATTTGATGACCCGCTTTCCGCATGGAAAGGCATGGGAACTGCTGGTGAAGTATTGAACGGCGACGATTACGCAAAGGGACTTGTTGGTTTCCAAGACTTCTCTAATATGATTAGTTTCATGGGCGATGATGTGTTGAGAGAAGCTGGAATATTGAATGATAAGTCTCAAACCGCTTCCGATTTGATTTTGGCCGCTTCTGGCGCTTTGAAAAATGTTGGCGGAGAAACCTTTGTTGATTTGTCGGCATTGGGTGCTAATTTTAACACTGGTTCTGAGGCAATGAAAGAAGGGCTAATGAAGGGCGTTCAGAATCTTGCGAAATCACAGATTGAAGTCATTGACGCCGAAATTAAGGTGCTGGAGACTGTTGTTAATTCGCAAGAAGCTTTTGAAAAGTTGAAAGGCGATAAGACTGAGCTAACTGTTGAAGATTTGATACCAATTGCTCAGAATGGATATGGTGATGAAAATTGGGATGGCGCACTGTCTCCCTTGGCGGATTTATTAAAAGATTATTTGTTTTCAACGGGGAAAACAATACAAGAAATAATTGACAATCCGTCAGAGTTTTTAAATCTTACACCCAATGAGCAATCATTGATAGCTTCTGTGCTTAATTCCTTGAATGGCGAGGATTGGGATAGTGTAAGTCTTGAAATCAAGCAACAAATAGTGGACAAACTGAATGCCGCATTTGAAAACTCAGGTATAAATCAAAAAGCAGAACTGGTTATGGGCGAGAGCGGTTATGTTGTTACATTTGCTGATACCACCAAAGAGGCAATGGACGATGCTGCATCTGCCACATCTGAGCTTGATGACAACATTTCCGCGCTTCAAGATACAGTAGAAGCAAATAACCCGTTCCAGCCGTGGGAAACCACATTGGCAAATTGTGAAGCATCCATAGCGCGAATTGATAATTATATTTCTGGTAATGGTAGTTTTGGTGGCAATGGCGGTCAAGCTGGCGGTTCTGGTAGCGTAGGAAATCATAGTAATTCAAAATCAAACCGTTTTAGCAAGGTTGCTTATGACGATGGTGGTGTTAGTACAACTACCAAATCTTTGCAAAATGCTCAGACTACTATTGTTGATAGTCTTGATGCAGCCATTGCGAAGCTGAATGAGCTTGCGCAAGTTGTTGCGAATATTCCCGATAAAGCGGCAGAGGTTAACAAACTGGTCAGTGCTATTAACCGCTTGCGAAGTAAAACGCTTTCGCTATCTGCAACTATTTCTCTTGACATAGAGACAACTGGTGCAAACGTTAGTAGGATTAAAACTAATGTCCGCTCTGGCGCTTCTAAAACAGGCGTTGAAAATATTAAAGCCAAAGTGGCGGCAGCTAAGGGTACGCTCATGGGCGAACTTGGCCCAGAAATAGTGGTTTCTAATGGTCGTTACTTCATGGTTGGACAAAACGGTGCGGAGTTTGTTAATCTTGATAAAGACGCAATCGTCTTTAATCATCTACAAACTCGACAGCTTATGTCCACTGGTCTAACATCTCGCGGTATTGCATATACAAATGAAAAGAATGCAACGTCTTATGCAAAAGGTAATGCCACTGGCCCAGCCATGGCGTCTGCTGCTGACGCGCTTGCTGAACTCCGTAAGATACGTGCTCAGTGGCAAGAATTGCTTGATAACCCCGCATCAGCACTTGGCGCTAAGGCTGGCTCTGGCGGTGGCGGAGGCGGTGGCGGCGGAGGCAAAAACCTAACCGCCCAAATCCATGACATTGAACGCTGGTATAACTTGCTCAGACAAATTGAAAAGTATGAGCAAAAAATTACTTACGAGCAACAGAAGCGCAATAATTTACAGAATGGCTATAATTACGTTGATAGCTTAGAAAAAGAACTCGAATATCTCCGCAAGCAACAAAAAGCGTATAAAGACTTAGCTGGATTACAGAAGAGTTATTATGACGCTCGTCGTAAAGATTTACTATCCACAGATTATTCCATGATTTTCCGTTATGATGAAGACGGTCTTATGCAATATGTTGATGGGGCAAATAGAGGTCTTGACATTCTTGCTAAATTAAATGAAACCGATGCAAATGGCACTCCGATAAACAATGCAAAGGATTCTGCCGCGCAGCTTGCCTATTTGAAATCGATAGGCTTTGACGTGGCACATTTAAGCACCAATGCTGATGGTTCTTCTGCCGAAGATGATGACCAGAGGATGCAAAATTTCTGGGATAATGTTGACGGATGGATGGAAGAACTGGATGGCTTGTATGATGAGTATAATGAGCATCTAACAAGTGTTGAGGAAAATACTGAAAAGCAGAATGAAATACTGCAAGAGTATATCGACAATCAGCTTTCTGTTGAAGAAAAACTGCTAACTGCCATTCAAGATCGCGATCAAGCAATTATTGATAAATTACAAGATCAAAAGGATGCACTTGAAGAATCTTCACAAGCATACATTGACGGACTTTCTGATGCACTTGCAAAGGAACGCAATATGTATGATAGGCAAAGCGCCGCAGAAGAGACGGCAAAAATGCGGCGGCAACTGGCAATATTACAGCGTGCTGGTGGCTCTACTGCTGAAATTAAGAGCTTGCAAGATCAAATAGATGGTCGCATGAAGGACGAATATTTTGATAAGATGCAAGAGCAAATTAATGCGGTTCAGGAAGCGTCAGATAAGCAGCTTGAAAAACTACAAAATCAGATTGATTTGTTGACTGAATCTTTGGAATATCAGAAAGAAAACGGATTGCTGTGGCAAGAAGTTTATGATATGATGAATAGCTGGACACCCGAAAAGATGCTACAATTCATTGAAGATTTTACAAAGACATACAAAGAGAATTCTGATTTGCAGAACAGTGAGGATTCAAAAAATGCTTTTAAGGAGTTGCAAATCTGGGATGCTAAACGCACTTCTGATAAACGCAATGGCGATTGGGCTGATTATTATTCTAAGCTGGATAAACGGTTTGATAGTGTCAAAGAAGAGAGCGCTGGACTGGCGCAAGATGCCTTTGCGCGTGGCTATGGCGAAGGTGGAAGAAGTCAAGCAGAGATGGCAGCGAATGCGGTCTTTGAAGAAGCATTGAAAAATGCTAATAATCGTTTTGACCCGAACAAGGGAAATGATAATGCTGGCGGCGGAGCTTCAAGCGGTGAGGGTACTGTTAAGGGAAATGCTACATTTAAGAATAACAATAATAAAGTATATTCTTATGACGATGCAAGCACGACTAAAAAAGGCTTTGTTGTTTATGGAAATGGAAAGGATGTTTCGTTCAAGGTTCTGGACGAAAAGGGCGAACGCATTCTCATTTCTGGAACAGATGGCAAAGGCCAAAAAATAGACAATCGCTGGGTTCCAAAGCGTTATTTCCAATACGCTAATGGCGGATTGGTTGACTTCACTGGCCCCGCATGGGTTGATGGAACAAAAGCCAAGCCAGAAGCGTTCTTGAGTGCGGAAGATACTAAATTGTTAAAGAGTAAGATTTTTAGCAATTCTACTTATTCTTTGCGTTCCACTTTGGAGGCTATTGAAAAGTTGGGCAAAACATTTGCTAACGTTTCAACAGATGGAGCCAATGGGCAGTCCATCAACATCGAGAATGTTGAAATTGCTATTCAGCCCGGCGTTATTAGTAGCGATTATGACGCTAAACGTGCTGGTGAAATGGCATTGGAGGAAATGGTTCGAATTGCGCGCAAGACTACTAATAGAGTGGTATCGCGTTAAAAGGAGGTAAAAGGAAGATGGCTATCCAAGTTAAGGAGGCCACTAAAGATGGGCAGGGTAATCCCCTGCCCGTCCTTGGTAGGCAGTTTATTAGTTTTTCATACGGCGGTAAAAAAATTGAAGATTTTAATTTGCTGGCTGTTTTTAGTGGAGATAGATTAAGCAAAAATGCTTATTCTGAATTTAGGGATGTTACTACTAAGCAAGACGAATTAGACGGACAATATTTTTGGCTGTCAAGTTATGATGCAAATAGTTTAAGTTTTAACTTGGCGACTGACGGAATTACGGCACGAGAATTGGAAGATTTCAAGGCATGGTTTGTTCCGGGTATTGAAAGAGAACTAATTTTGACGGAACTGAACAATAGAGGCATATTGGCAAGGGTAAGCAGTGCGCCCTCCTATTCTTTGCTTCCCTTTGAAGAAGAAATGTCAATAGAAGTTAATGGCGTAAAAAAGAATTTTAGAACAAGCCTATACAAGGGCGAAGTTTCTTTGACCTTTACCATGGACGATCCACACTGGTATTCTTTGAAAGACTATATTAGTGGAGATATAGGAGAATTGGAGGCTAAAAATATTTATGAAGACGGCATTCCACATACTTCCATGCTAACCTTGGACTGCATATTAGCTGGAAAGAATTATTTTACAAATGGAGCCATTCAATCCAATACTGGCGTGAATATAAATCCGTTAGAACAGGAAGACGCGTACTTATACTATTGCGGGACAACAGAAGCAAAACCTGTCATTAGTTTCACGCTCTCTCCAAAAATTGATACGGCTACGCGCAAGATACAATTCGAAAAGAGCGGGAGTAATGCTTACTATTATTTAAAAATTGGAAAAAACGAAATGCATTTCGGCGAGCCTGAAATTATGACAGCTTACAATTCTGCGATTGATATTGTAAAAGAAATTGGAAAAACTGGCAATTCCATACTTGATTTACGGGCCGAAATGCGAGACGAATTGTATGACTACTACATTCGCGCATGGTCTATGAAAATAATAGATGATTGTCGAAACGATGTAGATCATAACTATGTAAGTGCAGATGGTGCAATAAAGGCGGGCTTTATGGAATATTTCATAAACACACTTAGCGCCATTTGGGATAGGTCTACATTAACTTTTTCTATTAACTCTAAAAATGGAGAAGCCACTGTAACTGGTAGCGTAAATGGAATCATTATCAATGAAAAATGTGGTAATATGATGAAATCTCAATACATTAAAATAGGGGAAAATAAGATATACAATAAGCAAGGGAAGATTGGAACGCAAGAGTGCCTTGCGGTTATATCGAATGTTCCAATGACTAATTTAATTATAGATTACAAGTATATGTATCTATAAAGTATTGGGAGGGAAATTACGAATGGTTAATAAAGACATTCGGCCTTATGAGATTTCCCTGTGGACACTTCAAGACGGTTTCATTACCGTCTTGAAGCCTCTGGGGCTTGGAAATAAAGGACAAGTAGAAGAGCCGCAATTTGTTCTAAAAACAGATGGAACACAAAAATTGACATTTAAGATTCCAATGTATTATAGGGATGGCGGCGAGTTAATAGAAAATCCAATATGGTATTCTTATCGCGATGGCTTATTGATAGAAAACTTGCGCAAATTAAAATTGATTTTTGCTAAAGGAGACGCGGCGAGAGAAAAGATTTTTGAGTTTGTTATCACAAACATTAAAGAAACTCATACTAGCGGACAATTGTTTTGTGAGGTGGAGAGCGAGGGGCTTGCCTTCCAAGAGCTTGGAAAAAATGGTTACAAGCTCTCTTTTAGTCAAGAAAGTTTTCAACTTGATTATGATAAGTGGTGGGAAGACGAAAACAGAAAAGAGGAAGACGAACCGATAGCTTCGATAGACTATTGGGCAAAGCAGATTTTTGAAAACACAGATTGGAATTATGAAGTGCGCATGGATTGGAGCAGCTTTGATGGCGTACTTGATGAAAGCGAACGTGCAAAAAATGCAAAATTGCGGCAATCTAATAAGATTTATGAAGAGGAATATATTGCGTCTTGGAAAGATGATAATGGAAAATTAACGCCTATGGAGCTTGTTGACTTCAAAGAAAAGGCTCGTTTAATTAAAGTTGAAAAAAGTAATCGGTATAATATTACGCAAACACTTGCTGAAACTTTCGGAGTTTATTGTAAATATGAATACGGATATGATGAAAATTATCATATTATAAGTAAAACGTGTGTTTTTTATAATAACTTTTTAAAAGAAAAAGATGGAAAAATAGACATTAACTATCCTTACGACGGTTCTAAAATTGTTCGTGAAAAAGATAGTACAGACGTTATTACAAAAATGTTTGTTACTCCAATCGAAAGCGAAAGTATGCCAAGCGGGCTTATTACCATAGCTGACGTTGGAGCAAACAGGTCAAAAGAAGATTATGTCTTAAATTTTGATTATCTATATTCGATAGGGACAATAACACAAGAACAATATGATGCAATAGCCGATTATGAACTTTCTATGTATAATTTTAATACGCAATTAGAGCCAATCGGTTTGCAAATTGCTAATGCGGAAACGGATTTAATAAATTATCAATCTCAGAAATCTATTGCTGTTCAAGGACAAATACAAGATAAAGAACAAATGGAAAAAGCTAATGCGCTGCTTGATAATATTACGAATGGCACTGGTATTCTTGAAAAAACAAAAGATGCACCATATCGCGGAGTGCTACTGCAAGAAGAAGGGAAAAATACTTATTATATAAAAATTACACAAGAGGGCATTTGCTCTGAGATTGATGTATGGTATGATGCGAAGACTACGGGCAATAATGTACGGACGCAATATACTGGTAGTTTTCAGAAAAAGTACGATGAATATGGAAATGTGGTTGGAATAACTGGACTGACTTTACCAGCAGATGCCGCAACAAAATTATTTTATCTTGCTTTTTCATATCGCCCGAATTTGCATTACGAGAATATATATAATAGTTTTGCTAAACAATTGTCAGCGGATTTAGCAAAAGAAAAAGAAGCTGATAATAAAATAGTAGAATTGGAAAAGACAATAAAAAGTCTTAAAGAAAAACAAACTAAATTACTGGCGGACAAGCAGAAGATTATAACTAATTTTGAAAACATGATGGGGCCAGCACTAAGAGAGGGTTCTTGGCAAGCTGATACCTATACGGATTATGGCGAAAGGCATCAAGAGGAAATAGTTATTGGTGGCGCTTCTACTGGAAAATATCTCGGCTTTACATGGGATACGGAAGAGTTTGACGGCGAGCAATTGAACTATTTTGAAACGTTCGGCAACGAAGGCCAAGCCATAGAGAAGAATTATTATATTTGTATAGATTTGTCAAATGTACTTGATAAAATTAAAAATAATTTGGCAAATTTAAGTTATATTTTTCATAGCGGGCAAAAACAATGTTCAATTGGATCGCAAGCGCAATTTGCTTTTTTAAGAAATACATCTGGTGTAGTTAAGCCAGTGTTGCTTATTACTGATGATACTCTGGCGGAAGCAGAATTGGAAAGTGCATCTCAAAACGGAGATGGCTTTATTGGTTTAATAACTTCTACCGTGGATGAAACAGGAGTTCGTGTTGAAACAACTACTCTTGTTGCGCATGGTGATTTGACTTACATAGTTGGGAATGTATCAACAACTGCGCCCGCTGGGTATGACTTAGTATATCCACGTCTTGTAATAAATAGTTTGCTATTGAAAACATCTGATGATGTTTTTGCCATTAAATATAATGAAGAAACGGTTCGCAAATATTATGATTATTCTATTTTGTCTCGTGATGAACGATATTATATTACGTTAAAGGGAGAGTTCGTTCTTCGTGATGCGGTTGTCAATAAGAAATTACAAGTATCATATGAGCTTTCTAATGCCGCATTGGCGCTTTACTTAGATGCCTTGGAAGTTGCAAAAACAAATGCCTATCCACAAGTATCATACGAAATCGATGTGTCTGCTTATGGCGAATGGTTTATCAGAGAAGCATACAATATGTTAGCAAGAATAGCTAATATAAACGATGCTAGCTTGAAGTTTGAAAATGTTCAGGGTTATATTAGCGAGTTAGAGCTTAACTTGAATCAGCCTTGGAATGACAAAATTACTATTCAAAATTATAAGACCAAGTTTGAAGATTTATTCTCTTCAATTGTAGCATCTACGGAAGATATGAAGGCTAATTCATATTCTTACGGCATTGCGGCTGGGGCATTTACCGCTGGCGGCTCGATTAAGCAAAGTACACTACAAAATACCATCAACAAAGTCAATTTGAATTATGCTTTTAATAATGGTAATTTGACAATAGATGAACTAAATGGCATTTGGGCAACCAGTGAAAATGGTGTCGTCGCCATTCGAGGCGGCGGTATTTTCTGCGCTAATCAAAAAGATGGCAATGGTAACTGGCTTTGGAATACTGGAATAACGCCATCTGGAATAAATGCGAATTTACTTACTGCCGGCCAAATTGACACAAACCTCATTCGTATTTTTGCTGGTGATGATTTGCGTTTCCAGTTAAATGCAGATGGCCTGTATGCTTTTAAAAATAGTTCCATTTCTGGCGGAGAAGCTGATTATAGCAACTATGTTGTTCATAATAGCGAAGGATTGTTTTTGACAAATGTAAAAGACAATGGCGAAAAGATAAATAGAGTTGAGATAAGCTGGGACGGCTTGATACTACGCAACAATAGTGGAGATACAGTTTTCAATGCGGACAATGATGGTAATTTAACGATTGTTGGTAATATTCAGGCCGCAACTGGTAAAATTGGTGGCTGGGATATACTTGAAAAATCTTTGCAATCGGAAGATGGAACGGCAGGGATGTGTTCTGATACGACTGGTGCATCTGCCGATGATAAAGTTTTTTGGGTTGGAAACGAGACGTTCAAGGTTCAGCATGATGGAACTATGTGGGCCACAAACGCTTATGTAAAAGGGACTGTTTCAGCAAAAGCTTTTGTCGGCGGTGTTAGCGGAAAGGAAGTTACTGACGCTTTAAAGAAAATTGAAATTGTAAATCTCTCTGGCAGCGATGCTTTTAGTTATTATAATGATAATTTAGACGGCAATTTTACGGTGCTACCAGATATTTTAAGGTTCAGAATATTGAAAAACGCTTTGGCAGAAGAAGATTTAACACCTATGGTGGGGACTTCTGAATGGGTTTTTCAATATAATATCGTCGCCCCTGATAGCAAGGATGGTTGGGAAACAATAGAGATTAACAACGAGAATAATAATTTTCTTTTTGACGAAGGCTTCATGATTTTTACAATAAGAAATACTTTTGCGCCATTACAGGAATATTTGGCAGATGGCTCCCTTCGCAAAGAAATATATGTAAGAGTCAGCAAAAAAGGTCGCGCGGTTAAGTATGATGATAACGGTTTTTCTACTGATACGTACGAAGATCATATTTACTCCGCCACATTAACAGTGAGGAACCAAGATTATGGCGTAAATAAGTTTTTGTCTCTTATTGACCCACAGTCATATACATTTATTCAAGATAACAATAAAGGCATCACCTATGCCGATTCCGCTTCTTTTACAATCAACTTAAAGAACATCGATGTCCTTTCTGGCGAATGGACAATAGCGGGGGAATCTTTAACAGAGCAAGATATTGTTGATGCTAACGGCGATAATACATCTGATACAATAACCAAGAATGAATCCGTTGTTATTACAGACGGTAAATGGTACATCAATGATGTTCAGGTTAAAGATGGAGATACAGTAAGCGGCAATGCCGAAACCTCTACTGATGATATAAAAATTATCAATGTAGACAACGGTGATGGCACGGGCACTTCCACTATTATCATTCCTCATAGTCGTGTTCCCGAGGGTGGACAAATTGCCATTCGTTATCAGCTTGGCAAGGCGGTTAGAACAGCGTTTGCTTTCAAGTCTCGTAATGGGGCAGATAGTATTATAGTTGTTTTGCGTTCGTCGGCGGGCGTATCGTTCATCAATGGAGAAGGCTCGACCGATCTGTCTGCTGAACTTTATTTTGGCTCTCAGTTAGTAAACAATGGTTCTACTGATTATTATTACGTCTGGAAAAAAGATGGCGTGGCTATGTCTAAATTGAGAATATCGGCGGATATACTTCTGACGCGAGAAACAAATAAAAAACAAATATTCGATCATAAGACTATATTGGTTTCGCCGACTGATTTCGGTAAAAAAGCAAATTATAGTTGCTACATATTTACCACGGTTGATGAAGCAATAGATGAATATATTAAAAATAACGATGAGAAATTGGAGAATAAATCGGGATTTGAGTAAAAGGAGGTAAAAAGATATGGGATTGTTGGGATATAGCACTATTTCTTTAACGGACTTGACAGAAGTCCTGCCAGCTTCCCTCTATCTCTCTTCTTCTTTGATGTCCAACTCACAGACAAAAGAAGGGAGTAATTATACACCAGATTTTTCGCAAAACGGAAATGAAGTTATAATTACTCCTTCTTTTTTCATGGGCACAGAAGAAATTGTGAAGAAAGAAAGCGAAGCAGATTGTCCTTATAAAGACAATATTAGATATACGTGCGGAGATATTAGTCGTTTCGACGGCGAAATTATCTATTCTTTTGCGAACAGTAGTGCGGGCGATGTAGTATGGGTTGACAATGAAGCAAGATTGCATTATAAAAAGAATCTTATTAAGAGCATTACCATTAAAGCATGGATAGAAGGATGGACGGATGACGCGAGTCAAACGTCATATTCAAATGTTCCTGCGCTTAATCCAATAAATATATTACTATTGACGGAAAATAGTGGATATTCAGCCTTTATGACTTCAGTAGATGGACGAGAACATTTTGAAGAAGGGAATGAGGCAGCGATTGTTTTGGAGGCGTCGGTATATGATGGCGCAAATAAAATTACGGATGGTAATGTATATACTTGGTATCAGGCTTCTGTTTATGAAATAAATGAAAGCGGCGAAAAGGTACTAACGCCACTGAGCGAGACAAGCAATAAACTGACCATTCAGCGCAAGTCTGTAAAAACATTAGACACCTTTATTTGCGAAATAACTATTGAAAATGGCTTAAAGTTTAGAGTATCTATGAATATCCTTGACAAAACGGACACATATTTTGGCAATATTATTTCCAATGGCTCTTTAATTTTAACGCCAGAGCATGGAAGCGTTAGTCTAACTTGCCAATTATGGAGTGGCACAACCATTATAAATGAAGGGACGAGTGATAGGTTTAATTACGAATGGTTTTATCTAAAAGATGGTTCAACAGAAGCCCAGTCTTTTGGGGGAGATAGTCGTCAAGTAATCGTTGATCTATCTGCAAAAAAAGACGGAACCGAAGAATTACTTTTTTCTAAGGAAAACTTTGCTGTTTATTGTCGTGCGAAAGTGGATAATAAGGTCTATGTTGTTTCCAATGTTTCTATTCAATATAGTCCTGTGATTTATAGTGTCCAGAAGAAGCCAGAAACATTTTTCGTTCCGTCTATGAGTGGGGGCGGCTACTATAGTTCTGAGAAAACTTTTTCGCAAGATGTAATTTTTAGTTTGATCGGCAGTGATGGACAGCCATTGACGTATGATACAGCAGATAGTTTCCCATCATTTGTGGCAAGTGATATTTCGCCTTTTAGTGCCACTGTGTCCTCTATGGAGGAAGGCAAATGGAAGTTTAAAATTACTTTTACTTATGACCCGAAAAACGATGAAGGACAATCAAAGTTTAGGGCGCTTGGAAACAGCTTTTATCTTACTTTCCATTACACCTATTTAGGCGTTCTTTTTCAAGATGAATATGTTGGTGTTAAAAATGAGGCGGGCGAGAATGGAACACCAGCTTATACGGTTTATTTGGATAATGAGTTTGTGAGTTTTTCTGCTGACAAACTTGGCGATTTGGCCTCCAGTGAGCAGGTTTATAAAATTACTCCATATGCGTTTTTAGGTGCTAACGAAAAGGTTTGTAAAATAGATGGAGAGATTGTATCTACGGATGGAATTAAGGCAGAAAAAATTACAAGCGCAAGCGGAGTAAGCGATTATGTGAATGTTTCCATCGATAAGAATAATATATCTGCCTTGTTAAATAAGCTAAATGGCTCTATTTCAGTGAAAATTAAGGTTGATGATTTGACATTTATTAGGAATATAACGTATTCCGTTCGTTTTAGTTCTATATCATATTATTTAAATCTTAGCGAGAGTTCTTTTATGCGTGATATGGCAAATACGTTTTCTCCATCTCAAATAATCGTTAGCGCGATGTACAAAAGAGAAGGACAGGATACAACTTACTCTTGTACAAGCGGCTATATGTCTGTGAAGATGTATGGAAGTGGCGGTACAGAAATAGCAGGGATGGAAAGCGAGTTAAGTATTAGCGCGTCTAATAATAAGATTATCGTCAATTCTAATGTGTTGAATACATCTGTTAAATATTTAATAGCAGAGCTAAAAGAAAGTAAAGCATCAACTGAAATACTTGATCGGCAAACAATTCCCGTTTTGGTGGATAACGGCGATATAGAGGTCGGTGGAGTTAATTTGCTAAGATACACTCGCGAAATGCCATCAAGAAATATAGGAAAAAAGGATTATTGGCAGCTTTCTAATTGTACTATTCAGGAAGTTCAAGAAGAAGATGCAAGTGCGGTTTTTCTTTCTTATGATGGAACAGAACAATGGCAATCTACCGTATTCTTCCAAAGTTTAGATAGGCCGCTTGAAGGCTTTTCGGAGTATTATACACTGTCCTTTGACATAAACAGTGCAGACTATGCCGCTATGAATAACGAGCTTTGTTTTACACAATCGTTGCATTGTGTGGATGGATTACGGGATAGTAGATGGAGATGGCGCGATACAACCATATTAAAAGATGTCGCACTTATGAATGGTGCGCGTGTGATAAATGGTTCGCTTGAAAATGGTAGCTGGGCAAGGGTGGCATATACGTTTTCTCCGAAAATGAAAGCGGAGTATTTTAATATCACGCCAGAAACACCTTCGGGCGATTATACTTTTGAAAATGTAAAATATATTGGATTTGCTTTTTGGTGCAGAAACACTTGCAACTTAAAGATAAAGAAAATTAAATTAGAAAAAGGAAACATACCGACCGACTGGAATGAAAGTCCATATGATGTTAATTATGAAGATATTCGGGGAACGAATCTTTTACCCGCATATTTCCAAACAAAGGTTTATTCAAAGGCAAACTCAGAGGGAACGGAATGGTCTGTAGATTTTAAGAAAGGGGATTATACACTTTCTTGGGACAGTAACGCTTCCTCTTCTACCAATAGTCAAACGATATTGCGTGCGAATAAGTATTTAACAGATGGCGTTGATTTTAAAGCGACAAACAGTTATACATTCCATGTGGATGAGGATGATTTGAATAGTGAGTTTGTACTGTATACAGCAGAGGACACTGGCGACGATTATTATACAATGATACAATTGAAATTGGAAAAAGGTGTAGTTGCTACCCCATATGCTTTGAGTACAGAACAGATTCAACAGTATTATAAAGATTATTTGACTGGTAGCGATGGGGTTGTTAAAAACATTATAGTAACGGATACGGACGGAAGTATTCACAATATTTTTGCTGATGATTTTGCTAATTATACTGATAGTATAAACGATTTAAATGCAAAGTATACAACATTGTCCAGCGAATATACAAGTCTCGTCCCCACGAAAACTGGCTTTGATGAGTGGAAAAGTTATTATGAAATTGGAAAAGATGAGAATAACAGAAGTGTTTTGACATTGGGAGATAAGACCCCGGGCTATGATGTGAAAGTCAAACTTTCCTCAACTAAAATGGCTTTCTGGGATAAAGACGCAGAAGTGGCTTACATTAGTAATGATAAACTTTATATAAATCGTGCTGAAATAGTTAGGGAAATGCGTATTGGTGCATCCGAAAACACAGGCTATCTTGTTTTTAAGCATATGGATGGCGGTTTGGGTGTTGTTTGGGAAACCAAGTGAGTTAAAGGGGGAATATTATGGGAACTTCAACATTTACAGCCGTTAGTTCGGTTTATTATAATAAAACTAAGATTTCGGACGCTGGCGGAAGCTGGAATGCAAATATGTATGCTGGTCAAGTGAATGGTTCACAAAGATGCGGTGTAAAGTTTAATTTGAGCGGTTTGACGAACAAAACAATTACGAAAGCAACGTTAAGACTTTATTACGAGAGAGGCGGAGCACCATTTGATGTTTTTGATCTGGCAGCTTCTAATACGTTAGATTTTACAACGTATGGCTCTGGAAGCGGCCAAACGTTAATCAATGATTCCAATGCTATTTCTAATCGACGCGCACTGGGTATAATAACCGATTTGGTTGGCTGGAGAGACGTTGATGTTACAGACATGATCTCGCAAATGTATTCGAATAAGGTTTGCTTTTATATTCTAATAAAAGATAATTTTTTTGATACAGAAAAAGGTTTCTTGCGCTTCTCTGGTGTAGCAAAAGAGACTCGTCCGCAACTGACGTTAGAATGGAGAGAAAATGCTTCTACTTTTACAACCAATAAGGATGTGGTAGTAATTGGCAGCAATGGCGATTTTAAGGTCACTATAAATGCAGCAGATGGTAGTTATAAGCATAGAGTATATTTTGCTTTGGGTAGTAATGATATGCCATGGCCATCTACATCGGCGTATTACACGGGTGGCGGAACGTTTACAGGCGAAATTGTAAAAGAGTATGCTAACCAACTGCCTAATTCAACATCGGGTACTGGCACAGTAAGAGTTGTGACATATGATAGTAGCGGAAACGAACTTGGAACTGTAACAAAAAATGTTTCATATTCCGTTCCAAACTCAGATGCGTTTCGTCCGACAATAGATGGTTTGTATATAGTGAATAATCCAAATGGCACAAATTATGCGAACTATACAACTTGGAATAGCGGAGTAACTGCGCCTTCGGCTAAATACGGAGCAAGAGTTGTTGAAACTAAAATATCGTTGATAAATCAAGCAAATGGCGCTGTGGTATTTTCAGCGTCTGGTACAACTTCATTGAACAATATTTATACGCCCGCACAGGCGGCTGGTACTTATACTTGGGAAATTAAGATAACAGATAGTCGTGGATTCTCTACGATAAAAAACGATTTGACAAGCGTAGTTGAAGCATACACGCCGATCTATATTTCTGGGCTGTCTATTACAAGAACGGATGCAAATGGCGATGCAAGTGTTGAAGGCGTTTATTACAAGCTGGGTGGCTCTGCTAATTCTTCTCACAATATTACATCAGTAAAGATAGATGGAACAACAGTAGCAAGTAATACGGGTGTCAAATCGTATTCTTTTAGCAACATTTCGCCTCAAGCAACTAACCAAACCGCATCTTATGCGAAAACCATTACTATATCGGTGTCAGACGGAATTAAAACTATTTCTCAAAATATAACATTGCCTTCCGCTCAATACATTCTTTATTTTAAAAAAGGCGGAACCGCACTTGGAATAGGAAAGGCTGCTGATACAACGCCTGACGGGTGGCTTGATATTGGATGGAATACAGCCATAACAAATACTTCATCTGGCTATGGAATGTTGAGACTAAGTAGCCCCGCAACTTCTGAATGTAGCATATATTTTTATCCGTCAAAAATAAATAATGTAGAACAATTGTGGGCGATAGGTACTGGATGTGGTGGCCAATCATCTAATACTTTTGCGCTTTGGTGTTCTGCCGCCAATAGAAATATTTTGCAAATAACACCGACAAGCGCTAATTTTTATGCGCGGGATTTAACGATACGCAATCCATCGGCAAGTCCAGCCAATGGCTATGTTTCTTTTTTTGTCGATGGAGAGGGTGGAAATATAGAATTAAGGTCGAATGACAATTATAAAAGAGCATATCAATTTGATGCATACAACGGTAATCTCAGATGTTTTTCTCACTCAGATGGAACAAATATAGACAGTAGTGGTTTTTCTTATAACGGTGAGACTGGAAATGTATACATTGGAAATTTGTCCATCGGGGCTTTAAGCTCGCCGCTTGGTGTTTCGAATGGGGGAACCGGTGGCAACAATGCGACAGATGCAAGAGCCAATTTAGGAATATATTCAAAAGCAGAAACCGACAATATAGCGTCTTATTACTCACACACAATGAAAACTTATAACAATTCCCCTATGGGGGGAATGGTTAATTTACAAGATTTAACCATAGCCGCTGGTTCTTATTGGCTTGAATTTGATGGCGGCGCAGCAGCGAATAATAGTACGCTTCCACCAGCTATTAAGTCTTTAAGTAGTGATAGATGCGCAGTCACAATATGGGTATCTTTTCATGCCCCCGCTTCTACACAATATCGCATAGTTGAGATTTATAGCTTTACAAATAAGAAGTTTTATCGTAAGCAGTATTGGTGGGATCATTGGGATAATTCTTGGAAAACGTGGTAAATAAAAATAGGGGAGAAGGAATTACCTTCTCCCCATTTTATTTTTTATTCAAATCTAATTATTGGCTCAAGTGCAAGCATTTGAGTAGGTGTTACATTTAACATCTGTTCAAGTATTTCTTCAGGAAGCATCTCAGCGTTAATCTCAACTTCCTGATTGAGCAGTTCATTGAACTCGTTATTACAATCGGCTACAGCAGATGGCATAATCTTAACATTGCCATTCTCGTCCGCGTGAATCTGACCGTTCTCGTCCCTCTCGCCATACTTTTCAACGATCTTAGTCCGTTCCTTTTCAAACGTTTCCATTTCCTTACTAATTTCCCGCGCAATGCGAGCAATCTTGAATGCGGTAGCACCAGAAAAGTTCTGGTTCATTAGGACTGCAAGCGTCTGAAAAATATTTGTCATTTGATTTATTGTTAGCTTAATCATATATTAGCCTTCTCTCCCCAAAAGTTGTTTCTTTTATTGTCGTGATTCATAGAAAAATATTTTCCGATACAAATTGCATCTGCTTCGTCTTCCGTGCAATCCAGTTCATACCATGACATAGCTTTTGCCTGTGCGTTTTTCTTTTGCTCGTCTCGGCTTTTGCCGCCAACGCCACAAAACTTACGCCATTCTGTTGGATAGACCAGCCCGCAATTTGCTTTTTCTTCATACAGCGCATCCATTAGCACGCCTTGCAAATTTGCAAGTTTTCTGTACACTTCAACTTGTTGAGCACCATTGTAGGTATTCATTTGCAACTGTATGTGCTCTAAACCTACAAAATCTGGCTTCCACTGCTCAAGCATTGATTTAACCCAGTATTTAACCTCATTTATACGCTTTGTAATATCATCTCCGCGAGCGGTAAATGTACCATAGCGTATAAGCTGAGTTCCATCATAAATGGAATAACCAGTGGTGTTTGTAGCCCCATCTAAGGCCAAAATGCGCGTTGTGCCTTCTGTTTTTGCTTTTGATTTCTTCTGCCTATAAGGGTCGGCGGCGAGACACTCTTCGCATCTCTTGTAATGCCGCCATTCCTCATAAGTTGTTTCCATTTCATGTCCATTCGGGCATTTAACCCGTAATGGCGTTTTTAGATTTTTGTATTCTGTTGATAGCAGTGTCCATTTATTGGCTTCTAAATCAGCCTTTACTGTTTCCAGCCTAATGGACATACTTTACTTATCTGTGCTACCAAAACCCTTTCCGCCACGAGAAGACTTCTTCATGGCTGCTGCATCGTCTGTAAACTTTGAATAAAAACGATAAACAGGTTTCAGCGCAAATTGAGCGATACGGTCGCCCGCCTTAATATTGTAAACTTCGTCGGAAAGATTGTCAAACAGAATACGGATTTCGCCAGTATAACCAGAATCAATTGTTGCGACACAATTTGAAATGCGCATACACGTCTTCATGCTCATTCCACTGCGGGGGCGTATGAGCAGCTCATAGCCATCGGGTATGACAGGTTTTAGACCAGTGCTTACCGCAAATCCCCTTGCGTTTGCTGGAATCTCCACGTCCTCTGGGGCATAAATATCGCAACAGGCATCATCATCATGTGCGTATGTTGGTAGTTGCGCGTTTTCATGTGTTTTTTCAAAATAAAGCGTCTCATAGTAGTTATTAAACATATCAATAACTCTATCGTAAACTGCAAGTATTGCGTCAAAGATTAGCTTTATTAGCTCAATTTTCTTGTCGTTTTTAAAATCAAGCTCTTGTATCATTTCATCCAAGCTACTGAGCATTTCTGTGCGCGCGCGCATACAATCGGTCTTGGTCATTCCGTTTGCGCGGAACTCATTATAAATGCTTCTAACATTCTCTGCTGATGCAGTAGCACCGAGTCTTTCTTCAAGGGCATCCCTTATCATTTCAATAGTGCTATCATTTACGCTAGCATCTTTCATTTCGCGCACCATTTCAATGTAGTCTGCCATCTGCTGAAGAATATCTTTGTCGAATTCCTTAGCCATCAATTTCACTCCTTTTCTTAATTGAAGAAATATTCTTCAACACCCTCATATGTCTTTTCGACGGTAACCTTGTAATAGATGATCAGTTCCTTGGTTTCCTTATCCTTCTTCTGCTTCTTAACGGAATTGTACTTGGACAGGACATAATGCTCCTTTTCTTGGTCGGCGCGGTATGCTTCGATTAGCTCCTTAACTTCCTCTTCCGTAGAGCACAGATACGTCATTTGTTCTTTACTTAGCGTCTTCATAAATAGCTTCCTCACTTTCATTGTTCTTTTTACGTAGTTTTTGAATTAGATCAACATAAGCTGCCTTTTTGATGTGTTCCTTGAAATCGTCCATGTGCTTATTGCTCGATTTCTTTTTCTTTTCCATTAGCCTTCGCTGTGCGCGATTTTGTGGTTTTAGCAGGTCTTCAAGTTTTGTGTCTAAAGCCTTTTCAAATTCTTTTTCATCCATTGCTTTTATTCCCCTTTGTCAAGTTATATCCATATTCGTTTGCACGAAAAAACTCTATATAGAACTTTTCTTTTTCATTTAGCTCATCCTTTGGGCAATTACAAATCTTTTCAAACATAAAATTGCCGAGGCCACATTCGCGCATCGCCGTATGGATTTTTTGGTCAGATATGGAAGTAACACCTATTGCTCCCTTTATATGATCAATGCACCGCGACTTTAATTTGGTAGCTTGCCCAATATAGCACATTCCGTTATGGATATTCGTTATTTTATATATGCCGGGTGTATCATCCATTTTAATGCGCTTCATAAGGTCTTGTGTAGGCGCTTGATAATATTCTGTCCAAATGAGTTTCGGTATCACTGCCTTATTGTGCATACGCGGCTCAACTTCATTTAGAAGGAATGTAATATCGTCTTGTGCATTTTCAGAAGTAGTGAGACAATGATATTGTTTTTTGTCTTCCTCTTCTTGCATTAGTTGTAGTGGAGCAATAATGGCATCATAGCTTTGCTGCCAAGATTGGATGTTGTAGTCTAGTCGTTCTCGTTGCTCGTCGCAAAACATTTTATGCTCTGCTAATTCACGATTCGCATCTTCTTTGCGACGATTCAATTCGGCTTCCAGTTCTCTTTTTTCAGCAAAACTATTTAGTTGATTTTTATTTATTTCGTCTTTAATATTTTCAAGTTCTTTGTTTTTTGCTTTAATGGCGGCATTCAATTCTTCTATTTGCCTTGAGACACGCAAAAGGCCGTTGTATTTATCTTTGTGCGCAAAAAGTAAGAAAAGAATTACCATCCACAAAATACTAATCAGTATTGCATAAATCATTTAATCTCCTTAGCGCAAGACTGCCCAAGGTATTTCCTGCAATAGCAACGAGTATGCACCAAATATTTCCAAAATCAGCCGAACACCAAAAATAAAACATATCAGCGACACTGTGTCTAAAACCACACAATAAGAAGCATGGGACACAAAGAAAAACGCCCAATGGTTTACATTGTTTTGCGTACTTATAGTGCCAAACCGCAAGATACATTAGCGCGCCAGTCATAAAACTTTTTGCAAATAGCATCGGCGCGCTTATTGTCCAATATTCTGGTGGCTGGGTTATCGGAGAAAATATGGCGCAAAGCGCAGTCCCCGCAAAATTACCAATTATAGTGTGTGTAAGAAAAGGTATATCATTTAGATTTTGAATGAAACCAATCTTACCAGTATATAGATTTAGTTGCATTAGGCAAATGAAATATAAGCCTAATGAGAATAAACCAGCGCCCACTATACGATTGGGGCAGATGTTGTAAATATTGCAGCCAATACCAATGAGAATGCCAGCGAAAATAGACTTATATGTGTTGTTCATGTGGCTCTCCTTTTACAAGATGAAATATTCTTTGATTAGCACTTCCGCGCATAGCAAGACGTAAATCTTTTTGTTCTTCAATAAACGGTCCGTCTATGAGATAATTGATGCTGTGCAGAATGGCATTTAAGATGACACTGCTTTTCGCCCTTTCTTGCAGTTCTTCCATTTTATAACCCGTCCAAATATAAATTGGTGTGTCTGGAATGGCGTCTCGAACATTGCTAATGATGTAGAAAGTAAGTGAGAGATTCTGTGGGTGAAGTGGTTCGCCGCCGAGGATACATAAATTGCGTTTAATGTCATTTTCTCGTAGACCCTGAATAATGTTATTCAAGTCATCTGCACAGAAGTTTTTGCCGCCATTGAAATCCCAAGTCTCAGGATTGAAGCATCCTTTGCAATGATGTTCGCATCCTTGCACATACACACTTACGCTAATGCCGGGTGCATTTGCCACATCATTATATTTGATACCAGCATATTTATATTGCAATATAATATTCCTCCAAATTATGAAATCCATTTCCACAATAAATGTAAGTATCGCCAAGTTCTGCAATCTGTACTAAATAAGTAAAAGTGTTATTAAACTTATTTAGTCTTTCCCATGTGTAATTTGTATGAACATAAATGGGAAGATTAGTTCGCTTACGAATGTCGCGTGCTAACTGAAAAGCCTGTTTGGGCGTATTCATCGGCTCACAGCATCCATAGCCGAGATGTACTTCTTTACACTCTGAATGGCGCATGAGAACATCTGCGAGCAGGTTAGTATCACACTCAATATCTTTGCCATTAAGGATGGGGTAATTATCATAATCATTTTCTTCCCCCATATACTGAGTGCGAGAATAGATATAAATTGCTTTTTCTTCTACATACCATGCTCTTTTGAGATTGATTAGGCTCATGGTATTTCACCGTCCTTTCGAAGAATATTATAACACAGTTTAAGCATTTTGTCAAGTTAAATCGTGATGTTTTTTATGAAAATTCTAACATACGTCAAATGGCCATCTACAACTGGATTGCCACCATGGTCAATTTTCGAGTCCGTGTAATCAACTTCGTATTGAAGCCCGCTGGCGATTGAATGCGCGCTACCAAGCCCAACGATTTTAAACATATCATCATTGCGCTTTTTAAGGTATGTCATCGGAACACCCATAACACCGCTGTAATCAATAGGCACATTTGCTAGCTTATCCACATTTATGGCAGCGTAATTTTCGTAAGGCTTCATCAAATCTTTTACGTCTTCGTATTTCTTGGTCGGCATAAACTTCACCGTTGCGCATGGGGGGGTGAAGGATGTAATCCAGCAACAATTCCCGAAAGTCTGGTAGCCGCCGAATGGCTTTGCAAACTTTTTTATAGACCCGTAAGCACGTATTCTACCTTCTTTAACAAAAGGAAATAGTAGCCGATGTGTTAATAATGCCTCTGTGCCGACAAGAATAAAATCTTTGCCCTTATCTAGTAGCAATTTTATCATTTCGGCTTCACGAGAAAAAGGCGGATTTGTGATGATGACATCAGAGTTGTCCACCATTTGTTGTATTTCCTCGCCGAAAAAATCACCATTACCGTTTAGTAGCGTACTTCTTTCTCTACAGGGATAATCTCCCATTGCTGGTATAACATATGAGCATTGATCTGAATGAGTATAATGAGTTGCCCAGACTTGTTTGGGCTTGTACTTACCGCTCTGCATTTGATATTGAAAAAAGCGATAGAACCTACTTGTTTCATCATCACAGGGTAGAAGCACTTTTTTCTCTTTCAACAACTTCATCATAGGCTCAAGACCTTCTCGCACGTCTTCATAGAGCGTGTAGAACTCATCATTCTTATTCTTCATCGCCCTTTGCAAATGTTTATTACCCATTCTTCTATTATTTCCCTTCTGTCTGGACTTGTATAAGCGTACCCGCCGCGTTCTCGTTTCCAATAAAGTTTTATAGCTTTTCGCCATAATCGTTTTCGCCAGTTGCGTTTGAACATAGCATTCGTATGATAGATGATACCCATGCTTATTTTTTGTTTTTTCGAATAAACTTAGGCTTTTGCGGCTCACACGGCGTGGGTTCGGTTCTCATATTCTTAACTTCTTCCATGATAGCCCCATCTACATTCTCTTTTACAATGTAATGTGCGCGGCGTTCGGCCCATTCTGGCATTTCGAGTGAATAGCGAATGATGAAACCTTCTTCGCCATACTTCCTAATATCCTGAGAGAACTGGCTGTTATAGTCGGGGCGTTCCTCTCTGTAGGCACGAGAGAACTGATGTCTTACAGATACATTCGGGCGCTGGCTCTTGTTAATAAAGTAAGAACCATTGTGAATGTTATAGATAATGTAATATTCCATAATACGAACTTTCTTTTTCAGTGGTGGCATAGTTTTTCAACTCCTTTTCACTTTAATTTTAGCCATCATAAGGCTCATAATGATAGCAATCGTGACCAGCTACATATGGATGAAGAATTATGTCTCTTGGAGACTTGGAACCGTCAATACAATAAATTTCCAGTTGTCCGTTATATTCGTAATGAATTTCAATCATATAATGGCAGTCAGGCTCGCGAACCTTATTGTAGGCCCATTCAACCATTTCGCGCGTAAAATCATTAGTGAAGTAGACTTTAACCTCTTGAAACATTATAGCTCTTCCTTTCTTATATTCCATATTGATGGGGAATACTGTTCCAAACTTCTTCAACCGTTTCTGTCCCATAAATCAATGTTTTGTGCCATCCATTATTGGGAAAGAACCAGCGTAGTTCAATAATTACTTCATTATTGTTCTTTTGAGCAATTGCGATACACTCTTCAATTTCAGCTCTGGTTGGAGTTTTCTGATCGCATAAATAAGACTTAATGAGTTTCATAGATTAGCTCCTTTCTTGTTTGTAATAATAGTATAGCATAGACAGAGTGAAAAGTCAAGTTAAGATGCGGTTAATCATCTTCTTTATTTTCGTCTTCCACTTTATATTCCACATTGTCCCCGCCAAGCGCGTCGCAACACGCATTAAAGAACTCTGTACAATACTCCATTGCATAACCGCCCATGCCAAACAGCTCAACTTTGCTTCGTAGAATTTCTGCAACGTCGTAGGCGTCTTCTGCTTTCCCAAGGTAATTGTCATAATCTCCGCACTGTTCACAGTAGAGACTTTCGATGTCTTGTTTTTCGTTGGTGCAATAGAATCCGCCAAGATGAGATTCGTAAATATATAGTGTCATGAGTTTTGTCCCCTCTCTTTTTTTCTTTATTATACCATAGGTTGATATATTTGTCAAGTTAAGAAATTGTAAACAAAAAAATGAGACCTTCTCCCTGCTCGGATTCAACATCTACCCGATCTCCACCTCCGGATTATTTTTATTCCGTAA
>ERZ779737.620-NODE-620-length-32037-cov-4.702051_pt1 | contig 32037 bp, 30 predicted proteins | sample MGYA00511889_ERZ779737 | MGnify/ENA primary metagenome ERZ779737 (study PRJEB29588, sample SAMEA2163575) | human gut metagenome | biome: human gut; feature: human-associated habitat; material: faeces | place: Denmark | collected 2008/2010 ... | reverse complement strand
AAAATCTGCCTGCGCTTTTGTATGCGGAAAAAATTCAGAAGAGGGCTAAAAAGTGCGGTTTCGATTTCCCCGACCTTGAAAGCGCGGAGAGCAAGGTAAGAGAAGAACTTGCCGAACTCAAAGAGGCGAAAGCGGACGAAAAAGCAAAGGAGGGCGGCGACCTTTTGTTTGCCGTCGTAAATCTTTTAAGACTTATGAAAATCGAGCCTGAAACGGCGCTAAGCGATTCTTCCAAAAAGTTTATGGCAAGATTCAAAAAAATGGAAGAAATTTTAACGGCGGGCGGCAAGACCTTGGACGAGTTTACGCTCGCCGAAATGGACGCCGTCTGGGACAGGGTAAAACAGGGCGAAAAGGCTGAGTAAAAGCAGATGAAGATAGGAAACCTTACACTTAAAAGCAACGCTCTGTTTGCTCCCGTGGCAGGGTTTAGCGACGTAGCGCTAAGGAGATTGTGCTATAAATACGGAGCAGGGCTTTGCTATACCGAAATGGTGAGTGCAAAGGGGCTTATGTATAAAAACAAAAACACCGCCTTTTTGCTTGCCGCTATGCCTGACGAACAGCCTAAAGCCGTTCAGCTTTTCGGAAACGACCCCGAAGTTTTTTTTAAAGTGGCAAAGTCGGAAGAGATAGCGCCGTTTGACGTCATTGATATAAACATGGGCTGTCCCGTGCCCAAAATCGTATCCAACGGCGAGGGCAGCGCTCTTATGGAAAATCCGCCTCTTATAGAGGAAATAGTAAGGGCGGCAAAAGAATCGGGCAAGGCGGTAAGCTGTAAATTCAGGATAGGCTTTAACTCGCCGTCCGTTATAGAGTGCGCTCTTTCGGCAGAGAAGGGCGGCGCCGATATGATAACGGTGCACGGCAGACTGAGGTCTGACTATTATGCAGGCGAGGCAAATCACCTCTATTGCAAGCAGGTAAAAGAAGCGGTGAACATTCCCGTCGTCGCCAACGGCGATATAAGAACGAGAGAGGACTACCTTAAAGTGCTCGAATTTACAGGTGCCGACGGCGTTATGATTGCAAGGGGCGCTCTGGGCAGACCTTTCGTGTTTTCCGAGATTTTGGATATTCCCTTTACTGTGGATATAAAATCGGACATATTGGAGCAGATAGCCGTCGCCAAAAAATATTATCCCGAGGCGGTGCTTGTCAACATAATGAAAAAACATCTCTGCTATTGGGCAAAAAGCGCCCGTCTTCCAAAAAAGACAAACCTTGTTTTTACATCGCTTAAAAGTTACGCCGAGATGCTCGAGGCGGTGGAAACATATTTTTGACGATACATATTTTCGATATTAAGATATCGTATATTCGCCTTTATTCCTGCGGGATAAAGGCTTTTTTTACGGGATAAATCTTTTCCGATAAGTTTCAATAATCAAAAGGGCGGCAAGGGATATCCTAAGGCAGGCGATTTAGGAGCAAACAAAAATCAAAGGAAAACAAAAGCGGAGTTTAAATAAATCGGCAGATAAGGCAGGCTACCACCGTTCCGCAAAAAGTGGCAAAGAGTGCCACGGGTATGGCGTAGGAGAGTTTTTTGCTTTTGCATTCGCTCAGATATACCGCCGAGATATAAAACACCGTTTCGCTTGCGCCCGATATGACGCAGGCGCATCTTGCGATATAACTGTCCGCGCCGTATGTAGAAATAATATCTTCAAGCAGGGCAAGCGAGCCGCTTCCCGACAGAGGAGTGAGCATAATAAGTTCGCATAGCTCTGAAGGTATGCCGACGTATGAAAGAGGCGTGGCAAGCAGAGCGGTGAGTTTTTGACTTAAGCCGCTTTCTTTAAACAGCGTTATGGCGATAAATATCGCAGCGATATAGGGAAAGGCGGAACGGACAAGCTGTATGCTTGCCGTTGCTCCGTCAATAAAACAGTCGTAAATTTTTACCCTCTTAATAGCGGAATATAAAATAATCAGACCGACAAGGGTGGGCAGAACGTAACTTATCATTTTTCCTTTTTGACGCTCTTTGAAATCTTTGCAAACACTTTGCACAGTATAACGCCTATGAGCGTGCTCACCGAAGTGGCTATCAGGGTGGGTAGAAGTATGTCGGACGGATTTGCGCTTCCGCCGTCGCCTCTTAAGGCTATGACGGTTGCCGGTATAAGCTGAAGCGAGGTTGCCGAGAGCACTAAAAGCAGCTTCATATTATGCGTGGCTTTTCCGCTGAGGTCGTCCATTTCTTTCATCGCTTTAATTCCCGCGGGAGTTGCGGCTCCGCCCATGCCGAGCATATTTGACGCCATATTGATAGATATATATTTTTGCGCCGTTTCGCTTTCGCCTTTAAACAGACGTTTGGTGAGAGGCGAGAGCATTTTGGACAGCTTTTTGTCGAGGCTTGTTTTTTCAAGCATATTGAGCACGGAAAGCCAAACGGAGTATATGGCGAGCAGTTTAAAGGCAAGCGCTATTGCATCCGACGCACCCTTTATCATGGTGGGGAAAACGGCGTCGGGATTGACAACCGTCATGGCTACAAGACCGCAAAAAGCGAGCAACAAAAACACTATGTTCATACAGTTATATTTATTTTACAATTTTAAAAATTAGTAGTATAATAACTAAAAATTATTTATGAAATCGCCTGCGGTATCACGTCCGAGGCGGTTTTGTTACGAGGCTTATATGAGCAAAAAGTTTTACATTACAACACCGATTTATTATCCGAGCGGAAAGTGGCACATAGGTACTTGCTATACGACGGTCATATGCGACGCAATAGCGAGATATAAGCGTATGCAAGGCTACGACGTGTTTTATCTTACCGGCACGGACGAGCACGGACAAAAGATAGAAGATACTGCAAAAAAACATAACATCACCCCCAAAGAGTGGGTGGACCGTCAGGTGGATTCGCTCAAGAAGCTGTGGGAGCTTTACGATATTTCCTATAACCGTTTTATAAGGACAACGGATGCCGACCACGAAAAGCTTGCTTCTAAAATTTTCGACGAGCTTTATAAAAGAGGAGATATATACAAAAGCGAATACGAGGGCTGGTATTGCGTGCCCTGCGAATCGTTCTGGACAAAATCGCAGCTTGTCGACGGCAAATGCCCCGACTGCGGCAGAGAAGTCAAACTGACAAAAGAGTCAAGCTATTTTTTCAGGCTTTCAAAATATCAGGATAAAATCATGAAACTCCTTTCCGAGTCGGACTTTTTGGAGCCTGCCACAAGAAGAAACGAGATGATAAACTCCTTTTTAAAGCCGGGACTTGCCGACCTCGCCGTATCGAGGACTTCGTTTAAATGGGGTATTCCCGTATCGTTTGACACAGGTCACGTCATATATGTCTGGATTGACGCACTGACAAACTATATCACCGCGCTCGGCTACGGCTCTGACGACGAAAGTTTGTTTAAAAAATATTGGCCTGCCGACGTTCATATGATGGCAAAGGAAATCGTGCGTTTCCATTCTATCATCTGGCCCGCCATTTTAATGGCTCTTGATTTGTCTCTCCCCAAAAAGGTTTACGGACACGGCTGGTTGCTATTCGACGGAGGAAAGATGTCAAAGTCAACCGGCAACGTCGTTGATCCTCTCGTGCTTGCCGAACGTTTCGGAGTGGACGCAATAAGATTTTATCTTTTAAGGGACGTGCCTTTCGGGCAGGACGGCATATACACCAACGAGCTTTTGATAAAGCGTATAAACAGCGACCTTGTAAATACGCTGGGAAACCTCATCAAGAGAACCGCCGCAATGATAGGTCAGTATTTTGGCGGGGTCATTCCTGTGCCCGATAAGACGGAAGCGGTTGACGACGAACTTAAAAGTTTTGCGCTATCTACGGTAAATGCCGTCGACGAGGAAATGAATAAATTTGACACGTCCAAAGCGTTGACTCATATATTTGACCTTCTTAGCAGAGCAAACAAATATATCGACGAAACTACGCCTTGGGTGCTCAATAAAGAGGGTAACGTTGCAAGACTCAAAACGGTTATGTTTAACCTTGCCGAGGCTATAAGATTTGCGTCCGTCCTTTTAACGCCGTTTTTGCCCAAAACGCCGTCCAAGATTTATAAATCCTTCCCGTTCGACGAAACGCAAAAGACGTTAGACAGTTTGAAAACTTTCGGCAGCAAAAAGACGGCAGGCGTAAAAGTGGAGCAAAACGAAGCGCTTTACGCACGACTCGACGTCCAAAAAGTTTTAAAGGAAATGGAAACTTTGGCGGCGGCAAACAAAGAAAAGAGCAATGCGGATATTAAACCCGACGGAGCGGACAAAGATGCCGAAAAAGCCAAAATGGAAGGAATAACGGATATAAATCAAATTTCAATAGAAGATTTTGCCAAGGTAGAGCTTAAAGTCGGTGAAATAATCACCGCCGAAAAGGTGGAAAACGCCGACAAACTCTTAAAGTTTTCCGTAAAAGTGGGCGAGGAAACCAGGACGATAGTAAGCGGAATAGCTAAATACTATTCCCCCGAGGAACTTATCGGAAAGGAAGTCGTCGTTGTCGCCAACCTCAAGCCTGCCAAACTTAAAGGTATCATGAGCGAGGGTATGCTCCTTTGCGCCGTAGACGGCGACAAGGTGGTGCTGATAACTCCCATGGTGAAAGTCAACAGCGGTAGCAAGGTATGCTGATAGATACACATTGTCACTTGGACGACGAGCGCTTTGGCGAGGACAGAAAAGAAGTCATCTCGTCGCTCGGCAAAAACGGAATATCGAGGGCTATAACGATAGGCTGCGACAGGGAAACGTCGCTCAAATGCGTTTCGATAGCGGACGAATACGAAAATATTTTCTGCGCCGTGGGCACTCATCCGCATTATGCCGACGGTTTTACCGACGACGACCTTGACCTTTACGCATCTCTATCGAAAGACGAAAAAGTCGTGGCGATAGGTGAGATAGGGCTTGACTACTTTTACGATTTTTCTCCGAGGGAAAAACAAAAGGAAGTTTTTGTCAGACAGCTTCATCTTGCGTCGTCGCTTTCGCTCCCCGTCATTATTCATTTGAGGGACGCCTACGAGGATATGACTTCTCTTTTAGACGACAACCGCTCGCTTCTCAAAAACGGGATAGTTTTTCATTGTTACTCGGGCTCAAAGGAAACCGCTTCGATATATTCTAAATACGACGCCTATTTCTCTTTCGGCGGAGCGATAACCTTTAAAAACGCCAAGGCGATATACGAGGTTTTGCCGTCAATTCCTTCGGACAGAATACTCTTTGAAACGGACAGCCCTTATCTTACGCCCGTGCCGTATAGAGGTCGGAGAAATGAACCGAAATATACAAATATCGTCGTGGATAAAGCGGCGGAAATTTTACATACGGACGCCGAAAAGTTAAAAGAGATATCGACAAAAAATGCATTTGAACTGTTTAAAAAGCTAAAATAAGCGACATAACCTGACGTTGCCTTTTAAAATCTAAGGGCTTATAAATAAAAAGCAAAGTTAAGCATTGCTTTAGTTAATAAAATTAAAAAGCATTAAATTATCGCCGAAGTTAACGAACCTCAAAAATGTAAGAATCCAACATAAAAAACCAAACCGGTTTAAAACAATTAAAAAAAAAGGGCGGCGGCCCTTTTTTATATAGTAAAAAAGACTTGACGAATGCATCTGTATCCGTACAAGCCTTTTTTACTTTTTGACAAAAACGCATGATAGTGTATTTACGTTTAAGTCAGATAAAATCTCTTTTATCTTTTGTACTTCGATTATTCATCTTTAGTACACTATTATTTTGAACCGTTTCAAAAAAAATATTCAAACAATATAAAAATATTTGCAATTTATTTTTTTTTAAAGCAATATATAACTATGGATTCACCAAACGTAAAAGATTTAATCATATCAAGCGGATTTAAATTCAACAAAGCCTTGGGTCAGAATTTTGTTACGGACAAGAATTTGCTTAATGCAATCGTTGACGACGCACACGTCACATATGACGATACCGTAGTCGAGATAGGCACAGGCGCAGGAACTCTTACGAGAGCTATTGCCGAAAAGGCAAAGCAGGTCATATCTTTTGAGGTGGATAAAAATCTCGCTCCCGTGCTCGATTTATCCTTAAAAGGATTAGAAAACGTGACCGTCGTGTTCAAAGACGTGCTTAAAATGCAAAAAGAGGAGTTTGAAAAAATCGTTTCGACTCCGTTTAAGGTGGTGGCAAACTTGCCGTATTACGTGACCACGCCTATGATTATGCACTTTTTGGAATCCGACTTGCCTGTCATATCCGTTACCGTTATGGTGCAAAAGGAAGTCGCCGATAGGCTTGTCGCAAAGGAGGGCACAAAAGATTATGCCGCAATAACGCTCGGGGTGAAGATGAGGGGAAAGGCGTGCGTGACGAGAACGGTTTCGAGACAGATGTTCTATCCTCAGCCCAACGTCGACAGCGCGGTGGTCAACATAACGATAGATAAAAACAAACTGCCCGATACCGATTTGAAAAAACTTTCCTCGCTTGTAAAATGCGCCTTTTCCATGCGCCGCAAGATGCTCACCAACAATCTTATGAGCGGATATTCGATATCGAGAGAAGCAGCCTTAGATATTTTAAAAAGGGCAGATATTTCGCCCACGGTAAGAGGCGAGGCGCTGTCGCTCGATGACTTCGTCAGAATTTTAAAAGTTATGGAAGGATAAATCTTTAGCGATTAAAAAACGGGCGATTATAAAGATATAACAGCCGCATTGTGTTGCTTTAGCGCATAAATTAAACTTATGCAGCTAAGCCGCGTGCAGATATCCAAAACGCTTTGCATTGACAGGCGTTAGGGAATTTAAAAACTTTGATTGTCAAAAACTCAAAATTTTCCGCTCGGAGTATCCGAGCTTTTTTATATCAAAAATTAAACGTAAAAATAAAAGCGGACTAAAGACAATCCGATAGGCGGCATACGTTTAAATTTAAATTAAATTCTATTTAAAATAGCATATCGGCGAATTTTTCAAGCCTTGCCGCATAAATTATTGTGTGAGGTTTGTATGTATCAAAAAATTATCCTGATTTTAAAGAGCGAAAAAAACCGTGAAATATTAAAACTGACCGAAACTGCCGGTAAAGTCAGAGTGGAAGCGGGCGACAGTCTTGTGGGCGCGCGCTTATTGACCGATATTGACGGAGACAAGTCTTATGACATAACCGGCAAGACGTTTTCGATTGCCGCAAATTTGCCTGCCGACGTCAGCGCAGTAGCTGTAATAAACGGCGAGACGTATTCGGGATTTAGCGGAAAGTCAAACCGCTGTCCTTATCTTTTAGAAAAATTGAGAAGCGGCGCATTTGACAAAAAAGAGGAAGACTCCGCAAATTCAATAAGCGGCACATCAAAAGAAGCCAAAGATAAGGCGGACGAATCGGAAAACTCTGACGGCGAAAATAAATACGGCGACGAGATAATACTGAGGGCTAAAACAAAGTCGGAATCCAAAGACAAAACCGAGGGCGCAAAAAAGGATAAACCGACGATGCTGCTCGGCGTGGAATTTAACGGCAAAAACTTTTACCAGGCGGTCAAACCCCAGCTTGAGGAGATGTTCGTTTGTTATCCGACCGAAACTCGGCTTTGCGAGCGTATTCCCAATTCAAAGTGGGTAAGGGTGGACTGCGAGGACTGTTACTACGTCGTCGGCGTGATAGAGGAGCTCGGCGAAGCGTTATACGTCTGTTACGGAATTCCCGGCAGAGAAGATATTTTGCCTCCCGACGAAATCAGAAACATTTCCCAATTTGTGCCGGTCGACGATGACGGCGGTATATGGATGCTGTTTCAAGACGCCAAGACGGGCAGATGCTTAAGTCGAGACGACGTAGTAAAAATTTAAACCGCAAAAGCGGTTTTTATTTTTGTCCTTTAAAACTGTTGTGTAGACTTAAAACAAAAAAGCTTAAAGCTTTTGACAAAATCAACGGGCAAAATGTACGTTTATTAAAATGTCAAAAAAAGCACAATTAAAATCAGATTGAATTTAAAAGCGCCAATTTAAATTTTATAAATAGCAATTTCGGTTAAAAATAAAATGAGGCGATTAAAGGCATTTTAGCAAAAAAGTAAAAGCTGAATTTTTATTGTTTAAAATTTTTGACGGAATTAATATTTGCTATATCGCCGCAAACGGTAAACGAAATATTAAACGAGTCGTAAATCATACCGTAAGTTCTCTCGTCGTCGTGGTATGCGGGGCGCGGGTCTTCGGCGACGGCGGCAACGATGTCCTCCTGAGCTTTTTTAGGCAAAGAATAAAAATCGTCCGTTTCGATTTTTACGTTAATCTTATAATTTTTAAACTCGTCCGAAAAGCCTCCTTTTGCGTTTTCTATACAGTCGGCGGAAGGGATATAAGGCTTTATATCATATATGGGCGTTCCGTCCACAAGGTCGGCTCCCGACACCAATAGTGCGCCGTCTTCAATGCCTATAAGCTTTACAACGCTAAGCCCCAATCGGTTGGGACGGAAAGGCGAACGGGTGGCAAACACTCCTTTTTTGGCGTTGCCGCCAAGTCGGGGCGGTCTGACGGTGGGGGTGAATTTATCGTATTCTACTTTGTCGAATTCAAAAATGAGCCAAAGGTGCGAAAAGTCTTCGATGCCTTTAATTGCGCTTTTGTCACGGCAGTAGGGCTCGAAAACTATTTTGGATAACGTCTGAACTCTTCCGCTCTGACGGGGCACTCCGAATTTCTCTTTGAAGGGCGATACAATCTTTGCCACGGGTTTAATTTCCATAAAATAATTATACCTTTCTTTGTGGTAAAAATAAACCGATTTATATTATTTTGCTCTAAACTTTAGCAAACATATGATGAGCAGAGTGCTGCATAGAAAGACGGGTATTGAATACTTTTTTCCGGGGTGGTATAATTATAAAAAGCAAAAGGGGGGAATTATGGAAATTTTTAAAGAGGACTTGTTTTCCAAAACCGAAGTATTGCGCGCGATGGACAATATGAACTCTTTCGGGATAAGGCTGACAGGCTCTAAAGGACAGAGCGATTTTGTCGATTATTTAAAGTCGGAAATAAAGAAGACGGGGCTTAGCGTCGTTGAAAAGGAATACGCCTTTGACAGGTGGCAGTCGGACAGTGCCTCGCTCTCCGTGGACGGCGAGCAAATCAAAATTTCTTCTGTTTTTCCTTACAGCGGTCTGACGCCTGACGAGGGAGTGACGGGACGGCTTGTCAAGGTGAAAAACTCGGCTGTCGGATTTAAAAAGGCAAGGGGGAAAATAGGCGTCGTTGAAATTAAAAACCTAAGACGCATATCAAGCAAAGTGGCGTTTGACAAAAGGCGGTCGTATCCTGAAAATCTCGAGATAGAAAAGAGCTATAGAGGGCCTGTCAGCACGGCGTTTGTAAAAACGCTTTTGACGTTCGGCTCGCTAAAACACAGCGGAGCAAAAGCGATAATCTGTATATGGCGGGATATGTCCGACGAGATGGTGGAGGGGCAATATCTCAACTTCATTATGGATTATCTGTCCGTCCCCGTCGTGTGGGTAAACTCTACCGAGGGCGACAAGGTGCTGAAGGCGGCGGCGGAGAAAAAGAGCGCGACGGTCACCGTGAAGGGGAGTATCGAAAGGGGCGCAAAAACCTCGTCGTTTTACACGGTGATAGGCGGCACGGAAAACACGAAAGAGGCGATAATAATAAACACGCACACGGACGGGCTTAACTTTTGCGAGGAAAACGGAGGGGTGGGTATGCTTTCGATGATAAAATATTTCAAGGCGCACCCGACAAAACGGAATTTGATTTTCGCTTTTGTCACGGGGCATTTTCGTCTGCCGAAATTCAGGACGGGCTTTGACCAGGCAACGTCACGGTTTTTGGCGGATTTCAAACCGCTGTGGAACGGCAAAACGTATAAGGCGGTGGCAGGCTGTTCCGTCGAACACCTCGGCTGCACGGAGTATAAAGACATAGACGGAAAATATCAAAAGACAAACGACGTTGACGTCGAGCTTGTCTATACCGGCAACAAAAAGGTTGACAAAATATATTATGAAGCGCTTGAGGGCAGAAAGGTCTGTCGGACTATGACGCTCAGAGGACACAACTTTATGCACTTCGGTGAGGGGCAGCCGCTGTTCAACAAAAAGATACCCGAAATCGCGCTTGTCACCGCACCCGATTATCTTTGTTCGGTTGACGCAAACCACCATATGGATAAGTTTAATCTTGACCTTATGTGCGAGCAGATAGAAACGTTTGTCAGGTGCGTTTTGCTCCTCGACGAAAAGAGCGCAAAGCAAATAGGCAAAGCGCAAGGCTATTCGCTCGGGCTCGGCAGATTGAAATGATGCGATGTTTAAATTTGCAGTTTAAAATCAAATCAAATTAAAAGACAAAAAAAGGACGGGTTTTCCGTCCTTTTTTGTTTGCGAAAATTTCAGTGATATGGCAAGGCTTATGATTTAAGTTTAAAGCGCCTTGCACATTTTTTTGATATAAATCTCGTTTTTAATAAATAATAAATAAAACCGTCTGTCCCTTAAGGGAAAAAAGGAGAAACTATGAAATTTGAAAAATGGGCAAAAGAATGGCTGGAAAAGAGCGCTTTTTTAAGACTTAAAACAAGAAGCTATCTCAGGTATAAGTCGATAGTGACAAACCACGTTCTGCCAAAGCTGGGCAAAACGGAGTTGAATAAAATCGACGGCGACAGGATAAAAGACTTGTTTGACGGACAAATGGAAAACTCAAATTCGCCCGACGGCAAGCTGTCAAACGGCACTTTAAATCTTATCCGCACGGTTTTAAAACTTTTATTCAAAGAAGCCGTAGTGCGAGGTCTTATCAAGCAAAATCCCGTGGATAGCGTCGCAAGGCTCAAGACAAAATCAACCGCTCCGAAAGCCTTTTCAAGACTCGAACAAAAAAAAATGGAAAGGGCAATATCCCAAAGCAAAGACGGCAGGCTTTTCGGAATAAAAATCTGCCTTTATACAGGGCTGAGGATAGGAGAGCTTCTCGCCCTCGAGTGGCGTGACGTTGACTTAAAACAGGGGATAATATCCGTGACAAAAAGCATGTTTTCGGCAAAGGATAATAGCGGAAAGTGGACGACTTTTACGGACGTACCAAAGTCGCACGCTTCCGTCAGAGAGATTCCGCTCCCGTCCTTTTTAAAAAGGGAAATGCCGGCTATGTTTAAAAAGTCGAAAGGGAAAACGGTGGTGCAGGACAAACACGGCAAAGCCGTAGGAGTGAGGACGTATCAATATCTTTTCGAGGCGTTTTTAAAAAAATGCGGCATAAAAAAACTGAGCTTTCATTCGCTCAGACACACGTTTGCCACAAGGGCGCTTGAGGTAGGTATGGATATCAAAACGCTAAGTGAAATTTTAGGGCACGAATCCGCCGACACCACGATGAAGATTTACGCCCACAGCTTTATGTCCACAAAACAGCGGTTTATGAATAAGCTGAACGGGCTATACAATCTTTCGCCGAATATGTTATTCGATGAAAAAACAAATATATGAAGTTACATAAATTTTAGCATTTTAGTGCAATAATGTCAATCATCAATTAGCAAATACGGCTTTTTTAGAGATCTTTTCAATACGAATTTTAGTTTTTGTCGTTTCCGACCGTATTATTTTCATCGAATAACATATTCAATGAAAATATGCAGAAATTAAAAGTTTGTGCAGTTTATCGAAGGAGAGATTATGAAAAGGAAATCATTTTTAATTTTAGTAGTTGCACTTTTTGCCTTGATAACGGCTTTTGCGTTTGTCGCATGCGATGATGAACCGCAGACGACCGTTCCCGAAGGCGACAGCGATGCGCCTTATACTCTTACGGGCGATTTGCTTTCCGCAGAGGGAGTGGTATTTTACAAGGGCGACGATCTAAACGAGATTTACAGCAATGCCGTCGGTGGTAAATTCGGCGACAGCGAATACGTCGTTAAATTTAAAAAAGCGAACGATACCGACAGTTACGTCACGGGAAAAGCTCCCGCTTGCAACTTGATTGCGGAAATAGTTTCAATTTCTTTTGCAGATACGGTAGCTGCGCTTGACGAAAATTTGTTTGCAAATTCGGATACTCTTGAGCAGGTAAAATTGCCCGACGGATTTTTAAGCTTAGCGGATAAACAGTTTGTCGGCTGTTCGGTGTTGAAGCAGGTTTCAATTTCCAAAGGCTTAGTCAGTATAGGAAACTATGCGTTTTCGGGCTGTTCTTCACTTAGTTCGATTACCTTACCAAAGACTTTAAGCAGTATCGGCAATAATGCTTTCTATTGGTGCGTTGAGTTAAAAACAATTTATTTCGAAGGAACCGTCGAACAATGGAATCTGGTGACCAAGGGCAGCAATTGGAATTACGGCAGTGCTTTGAGTGAGGTGATTTGCTCAAACGGAACCGTTAAGGTAAATTGAAATATTTAAAACCTTATCAATAAATTGAATATAGTTTCCGTTTTTACGGAAAAAAAACGGGGAGTTTCCGGCACGGCTTTGCCGTGCCGTAAACTGAAATCGGAAGAAAGCTAAAGCCACGGGATAACGTGGCTTTAAATCTCTTTAATTCAATTTGTGTATTCTTATTTTAACATATAAAACCTATGAAAAACATTGCGTTATTCGATGTATAAGCTTCATAAACGCATATTTCACAAAATTGTAAATTGACATTGCGACGGTATTATAATATAATAAAAAAAAAGATTTTTAACATTTATTTAAAATTACAAAGAAAATCGGTGAGAGAAATTGAAAAACACTAATGACATTAAATCGGATATGCACGCCATCGAGTGTCCGAACTGCGGCAAAGAGTTGAAAAAACTCGAAAACGGACTTTTGCAATGCAAGCGCTGTAAAAAACTTTTCAGACCTCTGCTAAGCGGCTTTTTCCTGCGGCATTCTTTTACGGAAGTGGAGGAGGTGTCCGTCAAGACGGAAAAGGCGGAGCCTATCTATATCAAGCCTGCCGAAGAGGTCACGGAACAGCCTTCTCAGGATAAATCCGTCAAAAACAAACCTAAAAAGAAAAAGGCGTCTTATGCTCGCTATTTCTTCAGGCGTTACGGACTAAGCGTGTTTTTGCCTCTCTGTCTTGTGATTGCGGCAACCGTCATTTTGCTCACTTGTTTTGTGGGAGTAAGGGGAATTTACGTAAACGTAGAAAATCCCAACGAATATTTCAGTTTTAATCCCATTGTGTTTGAATATCAGACGGACGAGGGCGGCGTTTATCGAAAGATGACGGGAACCTGGTTAAACGCAAACGGCGTTTTGACAACAACTCACACTAAAGACGGCGAAAAGGTCGTGAGCGAATACAGTTTTTCACACAACAATTTCGATATGATTTTTCTTACAGATTCATCGGGAAGCAGAAAGATTTACAAGCGTGTGTCGCTTCTGGCGATAAGCACCGTTCAGAAGGTGGATATAAACCTTGTTTACGACTCCCCCTCGATTTCCAATTCGTCGCAAAAAATTTCTATCGGCGACTACCTTGAAATGCCGTCCGTGCCGAAAAGGGAAGGATATAACTTCAGAGGTTGGTATACGTCCCGCGACGGGTGGAAAGACGCCGACGCCGTTGCTTTCAATTTCGGCAACAGAGTATGGGAAGACGTTACGCTTTACGCAAATTGGCAGAGCGATACGGAATATTTCCTCACAGGCGACGGAATATCGGGCGAGCCTATCGGCTTTTTGGAGGGCGTCAACCTCGTATCTGTATACGTGACGGCAATGGGTTGGGCGAGTTTACCCGACGACGTTCTGGCAATCGAGTTTTATAACGACGACGGCAAGAAAATAGACGGTACGTCCGCACCTCGTGGCAACGTGAGGGTAAAGGTTGTCAAAAAAGATTCCGTGACGGGCGCTTCGTTTTCTGAAGATTATCAAAACGCCGATAATCTTTCGATACTCTCTTTGTCGGGAACGATAAAAGAGCTTCCCGAAAAGGACAGCGACGTATGTTTGACTTTTAGCGACTTAATGCCGTATGACCTTTTGCCCGTATACGGACAAAAGAGGGTATAATGCTTTTTATCGAAAAGAGATTTTGGGCGGCGAATGCCGTTTGTTTAAAATCTTATAGCATAAACGCCCTTGCAGTTTAAGACAAAATAAAAGGCAAAGACACAAAGGAGATAATTTTAATGAAGAAAAAGGTTATTGCTTTGATTGCGCACGACAACAAAAAAGCCGAGATTATCGAATGGGCGAAAAACAACAGACAAAAACTTGAAGAGTTCGAGCTGTGCGGAACGGGAACCACGTCCCGTCTTATATCCGAGGCGACGGGGCTTAAGGTAAAGGGCTTTTTATCCGGTCCTATGGGCGGCGACCAACAGATTGGCGCAAAGGTGGCGGAGGGCGAGATTGACGCAATAGTCTTTCTTTGCGACCCTTTGACGGCTCAGCCGCACGACCCCGACGTAAAGGCGCTTTTGAGAATCGCCGTTGTGTATAACGTGCCGATTGCAACAAACGTCGCAACCGCCGATTGTGTGATAAAATAAAATACCTATATGGTTAGTCACCGCTGCGGAATAAAACTTGTAATTGAAGAGGCGTAAAATGTCTACACGAAGCGAAGCACAAAAAGAAGCAGATAAGCGTTATTCCAAAAAGATAAGAGGGAAGTATAAACCTTTTATAGTAAATCTTAAATTGGAAGAACTTGCTTATATTGATGAAAAAATAAAAGCAACAGGTATGACGAAAGCCGATTTTTTGCGGTGGGCAGTGGAAGAATGGTCAAAAAAACAAAATAACAATTAAGATTGAAGCCGTCGGCATCGGTTTTAAAATAAATCTAAGAGCAGTTAAAAATAAGCGAGAATTTGTTTTATAAAATTTAAAGTTGTGTTATAAAGCACAAAAGCGATTGAATGTCTGTTGAGAAGACTATTCCCGCCAATCGCTTGCTTAAAGCAATTCACCCGAAACGACGTAGGAAAAACAAACAAAAAAAAGAGGCGATGAGCCTCTTTTTGTTTTGGATTGCTTTGAGCCGAAGCCCTTTGCTTTGGTGGAGCAATGGCAACGTAAATAGAATATTTTCAAACGATTTATTATAGATAAATGTTTATAAACGCTGATAATCTATTGTGAAAGATAAATTACTATGCTATAATTTATATGTTATAATAAATTGAGGTGATTTAATGGCAATCAGCTACAGTAAACTTTGGAAATTGCTTATAGACAAAGGAATGACAAAGACAGAAATGCGACTTAAAGCGGATATTTCCACGACTACACTTGCCAAACTCGGTAAGAATGAAACCGTTTCAATGGATGTGCTGATTAGAATTTGTAATGCTTTAGATTGTAATGTAGGCGATATTATAGATCTATCACGGAAATCGTGAAAATAAAGCTCAAGGGGTTGAAAATGTTTGAAAAAATGGTTTTTTCTAATGTTGATGAAAAGGCGGAGTTTGAAAAATACATAAAAATTAAAGGTCAATTTTTATTTAAGCAAATGTACTGTTATTTGATAAAGTTCGATCAATCGAAGGTGAAATATTCGGATTTAAGTTCCTGTATTAAATATGACAAAAATTTAAGAGATGCGTTATACATATATCTAGCTACATTTGAAGAATATCTTAGAGCTCAATTATTTGATAGGTATGATATAGAAAGAGATTTTAAGCTTAATAGAAAGGAAGAGGATTATATCATAAAAATGGCGCAAAATGTTTATAAGCAAGCTGAGAAAGAAGACTCTGAGTTATATAAAAATTTTAATCTTGATTTAGGAGAAACAATCGAACTAGTAAAAGAAATAAAAATGTTCGATGTTGAAAAATGCAGGGAATTCGATGAGATAAGGAAAGTCAGAAATGTGGTTATGCACCACAATCTCTTAGTTTTAGGTAAAGAGCAAAAGTTCAATAAAATTGAAGCAAATAAGGAGAAAATGAAAGCCGGGATAAAGGCATTGGCAAACAACTTACCAGAAGGGTATAAACTTAATTTTATAAACAAAATAAATAACTTAAGATGTGATTTTACAGATTATAAGTTAAAATTGGAAATGTGATATGGATAAAAGATATGTCGATCCTTCAGAAGTAAGGCCGTTTAAAAAACAATTTGATAATTGGATGCAAACTATACGCGAAGAAATAAAGGATTGTGGTGTTAGTTTTACTTATATGTTGGTAGGCAGTGCAAAAAGGAATTTAGTAATAAGACATCATAACAAAGGTTTTGATTGCGATTATCAAATTAGAATTACAAAAAATAAAAACAATTTAAAAGCAAAAAAATTAAAGTATTTATTTATCAATGCTTTAGACAGTACTGTAAAAAATTATGGGTATAGTAATTGTGAAAACAGTACCTCTTCTATTACAATAAAGAAAAAGGGTAATAATTCCGATATCAAACATTCCTATGATATTGTGATATTAGAGGAAACCTTACAAGGCGTAAAAATTTTAAGATATGACAAACCGCCAAAAGGTAAAGGAAGCTATATTTTTGAACTTTTACCCGACACGGACAAAGCCCAAGAAAATTTCCGAAAAATAAAAGGAAAAAATATGTGGGGAGAATTAAGAGATGTTTATTATAAAAAGAAGATGATAGAATTAACGGACAAACAAACAGGAAAAAAATCTTATCAATTACTCAATGAGGCCGTCAATGAAGTTTTAGATAAAAAGAAGCGAAAACCAAATAACACATGTCAAAATAGTAAAAACAATAATTGATGTCGATTGCAAAATAGAGCTTGTTTCAATAGAAATTATTATGAAAGAAAGAGGATGTATTACAAATGATTAGAGCAGATATTATTTCTATCGTTGGAAGAGAATACTTAACAAGCAACATTGAAAACGACGAATTCAGTTATCCGAAGGCGTTCAGTAATGCAGCGTTACCTTTTAAACCTATTAGAAATAGGATTGGTAGAGTATTTGAGAAACTTGATATTCGATTCGTAAAAGATAATGTGACCGTATTGATAGAAACAAAGCAAAACTTTACTGTGGCAGATGAAGAACAGTTATCTGCATATGTTGAATATGAAAAGGCGCTTACAGGCAACAAAACCGTTGCCATTCTTGCCAACACAATAAACGATAATATTAAAGTGTGGAGAGGCGTTGTTGCCGACAGCGATTTAATGCCAAAAGAAACAGCACTTCGCACAATGGATGAGTATGTCGACTTCTATACTTCAAAGATAAACGACAAGGAAAAGGTGATGCAAAACACCTATAAACTTAACGAGTTGCTGCATCGCCATAGTATTCCTGAAAAATTAAGAAGTCAGTTTGTGGGAACGTGCTTGTTGGCACTGAAAAATGGACTTGATTACTCGACTCCAACATTAACTGCCGCACAAATTCGTACAAGAATAAGAGAAGTGTTGGAAAATTTGCTCAATGATGACTTGAATAAAGCGGAAAAGTTGGCTTTGTTGAATAGAAATGTGCTGGATAATCAATATGTTCGCCAATTAAAAATTGATGCGATAAGAGAAATTTTAAAGTTTATTGAAGATAACATATTGCCTTTTATTAACGATAAAAGCACGTCGGGACAAGATCTGCTTAACTTGTTCTTTGTTACCTTTAATAAGTATGTTGGTAAATCGGATAAAAACCAAGCGTTCACGCCTGATCATATAACTGATTTTATGTCAAAAATCACAGGAGTAAACAAACATTCTGTGATACTCGATCCTTGTTGTGGCAGTGGTTCGTTTTTAGTTCGTGCAATGACGCAAGCATTGGATGATTGTGCTACGGCAGCGGAACAGGAAAACATTAAGAAACATCAAATATTCGGTATCGAATTTGACGAAAACATATACGGTCTTGCTACTACTAATATGTTGATACATTCCGACGGAAATTCAAACATAAGACAAGGGAGTTGTTTTGCACTTGCCGATTGGATTAAAGAAGCGAAGCCAAATATTATCCTAATGAATCCTCCTTACAATGGGCAGCGCATTCATCTGCCCAAAAGCTATGTAGATACTTGGGCAAAAGATAAAAAGGAAGATCCTTCAAAAGGATTGTATTTTGTCAAGTATATAGCGGATACACTTAATTCAATCAATCACCATGCAAAATTGGCGGTTTTGCTTCCTGTGGCATGTGCAATAGGGACAAGCGGAGAAATCGCAAGACTTAAAGAGGAAATACTGAAAGAGAATACCCTTGATGCGGTATTTACATTGCCCAGCGAAATTTTCTACCCAGGGGCAAGTGCTTCAGCGTGCTGTATGGTATTCAAGATAGGCACAAAACATAGTGATATTTCAAATCCTGATACATACTTCGGCTATTACAAAGAAGACGGATTTAAGAAAAAGAAAAATCTTGGACGAGTTGAACAGATCGATGCTAGCACCGGTAAGAGTAAGTGGGTTGAAATAGAAAAAGAATGGATTGACCTTTATCGCAACAGACAATCTGTTGACGGTTTATCGGCTACTCACAAAGTTAACGGAGATGATGAATGGCTGTGCGAAGCTTATATGAAGACGGACTATGCGAAATTAACGGAAGCAGATTTTCAGCAGACAATCAATGACTATCTTGCTTATTTAATAAAGGAAGGCAATGTCTATGAATCTTAATACTGGAAATTGGAAGGAATTTCGTTTAGGAAATTTATTTTCAGAAATGTATAAAGCAGAGGCACATGTAAAGGCTGATTTGGAATGCTTTAATATGTTTAGTCACAACACTATTAAGTTTATTTCTCGAACAGAAATGAATAACGGTTGTGATTGTTATGTGTTGAATAACGACTTAACGGGGATTGAAGAAGGTAATGCAATCTCCATAGGTGATACAACAGCAACATGTTTTTATCAAAGTGAGCGATTTATATGTGGAGATCACATGGTGATTTGTCGTGCTGGATGGTTAAACAAATATACAGCATTATTTGTGCTTTCAATTTTAAAGCAAGAAAAATATAAGTATAGTTATGGACGAGCATATAAAATGGATTTGATTTCAAATACCGTTATTAAGTTGCCCGCAACAGCCGATGGAAGTCCCGATTGGGATTTTATGGAGCGGTACATACAATCTTTAAATTATAAGCCATTAACAACGCAGAACAATCACCCTCAACATCTACTTAATATTGATAGTTGGCAAGAGTTTTTTGTAAGTGATATTTTTGAAATTTATAATGGAAAATTCATAACTAAGGAAGAAGTTGACGAGAATCCAGGTGATTTTCGTGCGGTACAAAGCGGCGAGGAAAATAATGGAATCTTGGGTAAGATAGATAAACAATATTGTATTGACAATGGCTATATTTATACGGATCAGCCTTGCTTGACGGTTGCAAGAAGTGGCTCTGCGGGATATGTATCCTACCAAAATTTTGGTTGTGTAGTTGGCGATTCTGCGAAAATTTTATTGTTGAAGGATAGTTCATGGAGGACGCCATACATTTATTTGTTCATTAAAACATTGTTAATGGCAAACAAATTTAAGTATACTTACGGAAGGAAAGTTACAGAGGATAAATACCTTATTGAAATAATTAATTTGCCAGTTAAGTTGACACGAGAAGGGGATATTATGATAGATACTCAAAAGAAATATTCGGCGAAAGGTTTTGTGCCTGATTTTGAATTCATGGAGAATTATATTAAGTCACTTCCATACGGGGATAGGATTTAGGTGAAAGTATGCAGAACGAAAATATAGACAGGCATTTTACGGGGAGTTTCAATATTGATGGAGAAGAGATAACCGGAGAGTTAATCTACAATAAAGAGAAAGGTGTTATTATGCTCAATCTTATAAAACGATTGACTGATACTCCATTAGGAAAGCGTTACCATAATTTGGAGGTTATTACAGGTATACTTAATTCCGGAACATTCGTTACTCTTTTTCACAATCGTTGCACCAAGAATCATACGCAAAACTTTCAAATACAGCAACTTGTTTTTGTTGCCGATTATGCAATATGGTCAAAAAGTGATGCAACAGATAAGAAATACAACAAATTGATATGTACATTGGAAAATGCTTTGGAGTGGAGCGGATTGTCTCGCATAGATGCAAGCGGAGCATCTGTAATTAAATTCAAAGACAATGGAAGCGGTAACATATATAATTGGTTTGGGGCTAAAATTACCTTTTCCACATCGCTAAAATGTGAATTATTCAATTTCCCGCATAAAGAAGAATCAGAGGTAGTTGAACGCCTAGTAGTTCATATTGAAGTAGATGAGAAAAGAGAACTTTCTTATTTCACAGATATACGAAATAAGGTGATATCATTAATTTCATTTGCGATAAAAAATAATGTAAATATAGTAGAACAGTATTTGTGTGACTACGATGACGGTTATCAAATAGCTGAGCATATTGAATATTACAAACACTATTTGTACACAAAAGAGCGACGCCTTTATATTTATAGTGGCAGCCTACATGAATATAATTTTATGCTTGGGCAATTATCGCCAGAAAAAGATATACAAAAAGAACTAATTTTGTTAGAACCCATCTTTAATCTTTACTTGTCGCTTTTTAAGTATGAGCAAATGCCGCCTGAAATGGTTTTTTTGAACATCGTTCAAGCATTGGAAACATTTCACGCAAGATTCTTCTACGAAGATAGTAAGGATAAATATATTGCATCCGTTATTGCGCGTTTTGGAAAATTGCCCAACTATCACGAAATAGAGAAATTATTATTGTGTGATACGCAAAAAGATAAAAAAATTGACTTCATTATTTTGAGATCAAGGTTAAACGATCTATTTATTGGAAAGAATGATGGACTGTTCTGGGATTATTATGTAACCGACTCTGATTTTGCTCAGAAAGTGGCAGATACAAGACATTATTATACTCACTATGGAAAAGCAAAAGAGAAAAAAGCATTAAAAGGTGACAAACTTATTGATGCCATACATGTTTTATCCCTATTGCTTGAATATAACGTTTGTTTGCAATTGGGAATTGACAATCAAACAAAAGTGAGAGAGCAGTTAAGCAGAATCGCATTATATGAGCAATTTAAAGATGATACCAGCAATAAAACAGGACAGAAGAAAATAACTTCTGTTGATATTTAGCTATTCTTATAATTTTAAATTTGGCACTGTGGCGTGTGCTTGTCTTTGACAAGTGGCGTCGCTTCGCACCGCTAGACAAGTATACGCCACTACAAAATAATAAGGCTCAATGGAAAACGAGAGTGAATCAGTAGAGAGATTGAAAATCTGGTGTCACTTGCTCGGAAAGTCGGCTTTATCTTAAAACAAACAGTGTTTGTTTTTTCGATTTTTCGCCGTTTTCTTCGCCTTCCGCAAAAAGCATTTTGCGGAGTTTAATAGGGAACCAAATCATAATTCCGTTATTATTATCCATTGTAAAACAAAAAAAAAGAGGCGGCATGCCTCTTTTTGTTTTGGATTGCTTGAGCCGAAGCCCTTTGCGTTTGGTGGAGATGAGGGGAGTTGAACCCCTGTCCAATCTGCCTTATGCGGCACTTTCTACATGCTTAGAGATTGTTTGAATTTCCCGCATATCGGCACAATCACAAGCCTTTAATTGGTGATTCCGATTTGTGACAACCGCCTTATCGGACGTGGGACGGTGTTGTCTGTTTTTATGATGCCGATTGCTAAGGGAACAGAAAACCTTAGGTCGACATGCCGCTAAATTAAGCAGCGAGTGCGAACTCTTGCGAGCTCTGATTTTTGTTTGCGTTTATTTTTTGTTTCCGTTTTTACGTAGACGAGCCTACGACATGCTTATGACGCAATCATCAAACTGTCGAATGCCGAAACATCCCCATCGCTTATATTATATGCCAAAAATCGAAAAAAGCAACAATATTATGAATCATTAGCTCTTATCGGCAATGTAACGGGCAGTGTGTCGACGCTGTTTTTTATTGTAAACACTTGAAAAATGCGTAAATTGTGATAGAATATCATAAAGGAGAAAAAAATGAGAAACGTTTGTATCATCGTCGTAAGCGACAGATGTTTTAAAGGGGAAAGAGAAGATAAAAGCGGAGAGATGATAAAAAAGATTTTATCACGCAACGGCTACCGAGTTGAGGGCAAAATTGTCGTGCCCGACGAGATGGAGATGATTGAAGAAGCAATCAAGCACTGTTGCGACAATATAAAGGCGCCGCTTGTGCTGACCACCGGCGGCACAGGTTTTTCTCACCGTGACGTCACGCCGGAGGCTACCAAAAACTGCATAGAGCGTGAGGCGAGAGGAATTTGCGACGCGATAAGAATGTATAGTCTTGAATTTACCGATAAGGCTATGCTGTCGAGAGCCGTATCGGGATTGAGGGGCGACTCTCTCATTATCAATTTGCCGGGAAGCGAAAAGGCGGTAAAGGAAGCCCTTGACGTTATTCTGGGGGCGGTAGGGCACGGATTAAACGTTTTGCTTGGTGAAAACGAAGACTAAACGGAATTTTATTCCGTTTATTTTTTTTGTATTAGTCACTTTAAACTAAAAAGCGCATTGCCGTTATGGAAACCTTTAAAATTATGAAAGCTACATGCCGAAAACAGGGGCAGGCATAAATCGGAAAGATAAAGAAGAAAATAAAAAGCATAGCCGTCAGGCGTGCGTTTTTTTATGGAAGGATAGACAATGAGTATATTTGACGGAGAGCTGAAAATAAGCGTATCGTCGGCAAGCGGTATTGAGGCGATAACGAAAAGAGAATTAAAGTCGCTCGGCTACGGCGACATTCCGTCATACTTCGGCAGAATGAATTTTATCGGCAAAATGTTAGATATTGCACGTTGCAATATGTTTTTGCGAACGGCAAACAGAGTGAGAATTATTCTTGCCGAGTTTAAAGCCGAAACGTTCGATGAATTGTTTGACAAAGTTTATGCCCTCGACTTTAAGGAAATATTGCCCTATGACGCCATAGTCGCCGTTGAAGCAAAGTCGGTAAAGAGCAAGCTGTTTGCGCTGTCTGCCATACAGTCGGTGGTAAAAAAGGCGATAGTCAAAAAGATGACAGGCTATTACGGCACGCAAACGATGCCGGAAAGCGGAGAGAGATATTCGTTTGAGCTTTCGCTCGTAGAGGATACGGCGACGCTTTCCCTCGACACGTCGGGCGATGGCTTGCACAAGAGGGGATACCGCCAAAAGGTATGGATAGCCCCCATGCGCGAGACGATGGCGGCGGCTATAATCCTAAATTCGTTTTATAGAGCGGACAGAGTTTTGATTGACCCTTTTTGCGGTTCGGGAACGATTCCTATCGAGGCGGCGCTGATTGCGACGAATACTGCGCCGGGTTTAAACAGAAGTTTTGCTTTTGAAAAATTTTACAACGCCCCCGAAGTTTTAAGTATAGCAAGGCAGGAAGCTCAAGATAAAATAATAAGAGATTTGCCTTTGAGAATTTACGGCTATGATATAGATTCGCGCGCAATACGGCTAAGCTATGAGCATGCCGAAACGGCAGGCGTAAAAAGCTCTATTCATTTTGAAAAGAGGGATATGCGCGACGTTACAAGCAGATACGCTCACGGGATAATAATCACCAATCCGCCATACGGAGAAAGGCTCTCGGGAGGAGAGGAACTGAAAAATTTATACAGAGATTTCGGGAAAATGTTCCGTTCGCTCGACGAGTGGTCTGCATACGTTGTGGGAACGACGCCTGCGTTTGAAAAATATTTCGGGCAAAAAGCGGATAAAAAAAGGAAGCTGTATAACAGTGAAATCGAGTGTATTCTCTTTCAGTTTTTCGGTTCGCCGCCTAAAAAAAGAGAGGATAAATCGGAGAAGATAATTTAAACGGAGATATATCACGGGAAATGAAAGCACTTATTCAAAGAGTAAAAAACGCAAAACTGTCGGTTGACGGCAAAACCGTATCCGAGATAGCAAAAGGACTTGTCGTGTTCTACTGTGTGGATATAGGTGACGAAGAAAGCCGAATAGATTATTACGCCAAAAAGATTGCCAATATGAGAATATTCGACAGAGACGGGAAGATGGATTTATCCGTTCTCGACGTGGGCGGCGAGGTGCTTTTGGTGTCGCAGTTCACTTTGGCGGGCAGGTGCGAGAGGGGAAACCGTCCCGATTTCATTCTTGCCGAAAAACCCGAAAGGGCAAACGATTTTTATATCAAACTCGGCAAAGCGTTAGAGGCGTTCGGCGTAAAGGTTAAATACGGAGTATTCGGTGCGGATATGCTCATCGAGCAGGCAAACGACGGGCCTGTCAGTATAATTTTGTGATATGTTTAAAATAGCAAGAGTAGGTTTGCATCATTATGAAGAGCCTGTCATTTCGGGCAAAAAGGGAAGCGGAACGGTGTTTTTTAGCGGTTGCACTCTAAAGTGCGTGTTTTGTCAGAACTATGAAATTTCCCGAGGCGAAAAAGGTATTGAGATATCGGACGGCGAACTTGTCGATTTATTTTTTTACCTTAAAGAGAAGGGCGCACACAACATAAATCTCGTGTCACCCTCTCTATACGTTTCATTGCTGCCGAACGCTTTAAAAAAGGCAAAGGAGCAGGGTCTTGATATTCCCTTCGTATATAACACGTCGGCATACGAGAGCGTTGAAAGTTTAAAAAAACTTGAGGGACTCGTTGATGTGTATCTGCCCGATTACAAATACGCCGACGATAGTTTGGCGTGGAAACTAAGCCGCGCCAAAAACTACGACGAAATAGCCTATAAGGCGATAAGCGAGATGAAACGTCAGCAACCTAAAAACGTTGTCAAATGTTCGCTTATAAAAAAGGGGGTTATAATAAGGCACCTCGTTTTGCCGGGCGAGGCGGAAAATACTAAGGTTGTTTTTAAAAGGATTGCATCTATCAACCTCGATAGCGTCGTATCGGTTATGGCTCAGTATTTCCCCGTGCCTGCCGTAAGCGGGACAAGTATTGACAGACGGCTTACGCAAGATGAATACGACGACGCAATTGACGCATTTTTTGATGCGGGATTAAAAAACGGATATATGCAGGAGCTTGGTTCCGCAACAGAAGAATACGTTCCCGATTTCGACCTCGACGAGTTGCAAGCCGTTCTCGACGATTGTCGCTCAAAAAGATAAATTAAACCGCGAAATTTGTCAAAAAAATTTACATTCGGTCTTGAAATTTATAATTGTTGTGCTAAAATGAAAATATAAAGGTGAGGAGGGGTCAAAAAATGAGGGTAGCCATTGTCGGAGGTATAGGAAGCGGAAAATCCGCCGTCATAGATTATATCAAATCGCTTGGCTACGTCACTTGCAAAGCCGATGAGATAAATGCAGAACTTTTCGGCGATAAAGATTATGTTCGTCTTCTCTTTGCAACCTTTCCCGGTATCCAAAAGGCGGACGGTACGCTCGATAAGGCTGAGCTCCGTCGCCAGGTTTTTTCCGATAAGGCAAAACGATTTATTTTAAACAGTATTTCTCATCCGAGAATTAAAGCTAAAATCATGGCGATTGAAAGCGACCCTCTTTTTGTCGAAATTCCGCTGTTGATAGAAGCTAATATGGGTGACTGCTTCGATGAGGTAATTTACGTCAAAACAAGGAAGTCAAAAAGGCTAAAGCGTCTTATGAGCCGTCCGGATATGACGATGAAAATGGCGCTAAAAATAATGAAAGCGCAAAAGGCCGATAAAATGTTGCTTAATAAATCTACAATTATTCTGGATAATAACGGCTCGGAGACGGAGTTAAAAAAGGCAGTGGACGAAATCTGCGAATACCTTTTATCGACAAAAGACGAAAAAGAAAACGACGCTTAGGCGTCTTTTTTTTGCCGTTTTGATTGACATAAATTTTTGTATGCCTTATTATCAAAAGGCAGGTTAAAAGTTTTATTACCTTATTTTATTGGTATGCGGGTATGGCGGAATTGGCAGACGCGTAAGATTCAGGTTCTTATGATCGCAAGGTTGTGCAGGTTCAAGTCCTGTTACCCGCACCAGGCGTGAGGCTCGCCTTATAGCCGAAAACAAAAAAAGTGCTTCTGGCACTTTTTTTGTTTTCTTTTTTTTGCTTCGCCTCACGCCGTGCCAATAGTCAGGACAGTCCGAACCCGTGACGCTCGATTTCATCTCGCTACTGAGTCGCTACGCTCCTTACAAGTCCTGTTACGGCGTCGGAGCAAAGCTGTTTGCTTGGGTTTTTAGCAACCGATAAATTCGCAAAATGATTTTTGAGCAAAGGCGAGGGAAAGGCGAGAGGGCAAAACATAATTTATTATGTTTTAGTAAGAGCCTGTTTTAGAGACTGATTGCTCCTCCTTTTTCGTCAAAACGTTGTTTTGACGAGTTTGCGCCTATTGAGATGCGACATACTTTTAAGAACAAGTGCTTAAAACTAAAAATTTTTTATTTTTAACCTGCAAGCGTAAAATTTAACGCAAAATATGCTTTAAAATATTAAAAAAACATTAAAACACGCTATTGACAGGTGTATATATATTTGGTAAAATATAGTCAACAAATTTACCGATTTATCGGGAATAAAAAAGGAGTATGTATTATGGCAAAAAAATCAAGCAAAATTAGCGTTGTTTCAATCGTCATGGTTGCGCTCGTTGCCGTGTTCCTCGTTTTGGGAATCGCAGGCGTTTGCGTCGATGAGTATCTTGTCGGAGTTCAAGAGAAACTTGACGTAAGAGAACCCGCAGGCTCTTTCCAAGATTATACTGACCTGAGCAATGACTATCAAGAGCTAAAAGCAGATTTAAGTGGTGAAGAAATTAAGGTGGAATACGAATACGCTGAAAAACTTTCGGCTGCCGTAGCGTTCGGATATCTTGCAATCATTCTTTCGGCTGTATGTCTCGTTATGGTTATCCTTTCGCTCTTCTTCCAAGGCGGACTTTGGGGATTGCTCACCTTGATCGCAGGTATCGCAACAGTCGTTATCGCAATCATCATGATTTCTACCACTTCGGCATACTGTGCGGATGCCTCCGGCTTAACCGGCGGACTTTATGAGATTAAGATGGGCACAGGCGCAATCTTGCTCGCTGTCGGCTCTATCGGAGCAGGTGCGGCAACGGTTGTCAAGAAATTTGTTAAATAAGCAAATTCCTTTTAAAAAAAGCGTCGGTTTTCCGACGCTTTTTTATTTGCCGTTTTAATCTTATTTTTGATTGTTTTTTAGCCTGTTTATATTTGCTTCTTAGTTATTTTATCTGCGCCGTTAGCTATTTTTAATTTGCATTGCATTCCCATAGGATACAATTTCCTTTATAGGTGTTAAACGCTTGGACTGTAATGAGAGTTTATAATGCCGTTAAAATACTAAGTTTTATTGACATAATTTAAATCAGAGGAATAAAATAATTAGCCCAAACTTTATATATTATTGTCCTACCGCATTGCAAGGCAAAACGTCGCGTATGAATAACTGTATGTAAATACAAATTTACTATTTTTGTGAATAAAATTAAATATTTTGTTGACAAATTTAAAAGTATGGTATAAAATAAGGTAAACAAATAAACCGAGTTAATCGGAATAAAAAGGAGTGTGTATTATGTCAAGAAGTTCAGGCGGCGTAAGCATAGGGGCGGCATTGGTCGTTGCTCTTGTGGCTATATGCCTTATATTGGGCATAGTGGGTCTTACCCTCGATGAATTTACTTACTACGGCAATGAAGATAACAAAATCGCGACATCGTTTGAAAGTTACAGCGATACCGCTCAAAAGCTGCACGAAAACGAAATCGAGGACGATTCTTTGATGACCCCGATGGTGGCTTTTGCTTATCTGTCGATAGTGGCGTCGGCACTTGTATTTGTGCTCGCCATTTTGGGGCTTTTCTTCAGGGGCAGGTTCTTCAGCATTGTTATAGGAATTGTCGGAGTGTTGACCATTGTCGTAGGCGTAGTCTTCTTAGTGCTCTGTATCAAGTTCTGTCAAGAAGGCAGCGTAAACATTTTGTGGGCGACGATAGAAAGTAAAATGGGCGTCGGAGCAATTCTTCTTTCGGCAGGCGTGCTGGGAGCGGGAGTCTTCGGCACTTCAAGACTTTTTGCAAGGTCATGATTTAATGCGGACAAGCTATTTTTATCAAGAAAAAGGCGTCGGTTTCCGACGCTTTTTTTTTACAAAATTTTAATTTAAAACATAGATGCGATTTATTTTTTTAGGGATTGTTAGCATTTATTATTGCCGTTTAAAAATTTTGCATATTGCCTTTTATTAAAAATTGATTTAAAATATTTATGCAATAAATTACTGCGATAAAAAATATAGATTAAACCGCAAATCGATATCTGTTTTATATTGTTGGTTTACAAAAAAAATGCGGCGCACGCACTGTAAAAAATTTTGCGCCATAGGAGGAGATATGAAAGCTATTGTCGCGGGAGCGGGCATAGGGGGACTTGTTGCCGCCGCTAAACTCAAAAAACTCGGTCTTGAAGTTACCGTTTTGGAAAGGGCGAAAAGCCTTGAAGAAATGCGCTATGATTGGCACGATGACGTAAACCCCGACGTATTCGAACAATTGGGAATAACAATGCCTTCCGAGAGCTTTAAAAAGAAAAGCTGGACCTTTATCGCTCCCGTCAGCTCAAAGGCAAGGCTGTTTAGGCAGGACGAAAAAAAGGCGGATTATTCCGTAGAAAGGCGTCCGCTCAACAAAACGCTTTTCGACTTGTGCGAGGGCGTCGAGTTCAAGTTTGACGAATTCGTCACGGGTGCGGTAGTCGAGGACGGTTTCGTTTCGGGTATCGTGTCAAACGGTATCGAATATAGGGCGGACTTTGTCATCGACAGTCTCGGCATAGATTCGCCGCTTAGGGAGTCGCTTGTCAAAAAGTTTGACCTTGACAGCTACAATCCGGACGAAGCGTTTATGGCATACCGTGCCTTTTACGAGAAAAACGATAAATTTACCGCCGAATATTCAAACAAGGTTTATCTTAAATATCTCGGCGACAAGGGCATAGCGTGGGTAATTCAAGACAACGACCCTCGGCTCGTCAACGTGCTCATAGGCAGGCTGGAAGAACTCAAAGAGGAAACGCTTAAAGACTACTTAAACAGAATTAAAAAAGAAAATCCGACGGTGGGAGAGAAGATAATAAGGGGCGGTATAGTCTGCAAAATCCCCGTGAGGTATCCTTCTACCATGATGGTGGCAAACGGATATGCCGAGATTGGCGACTGCGCATTTATGACCATTCCTATGCTCGGCAGCGGTATCGCTTCTTCTATGCGTGCGGCAGACCTGCTGGCGAAAACGGTAGAAAATTCAATGGCGAATTTTAAAGAGACAAAAGAAATTTTCGGTAAAAAGAGTTTGTGGAATTATCAGTGCGCCGTTTACGAAAAATTCGGAGCGGAACACTGCGCAGTGGACGTGTTAAAGAGAGGCGTCATGAAGCTTGATAACGAAATAGTGGATTATATCTTAACGTCGGAACTTTTGACAAACGACGAGGTGGGACGCCTCGCCAGCGGAAAGCCGATAAAACTGAGCGTTAAGGATATGATAAAAAAAGTCGCAATAGCAGGTGCGGGCAGAATACCGTCGCTGCTTAAGGTAAACAATATGCTCACCAAAAGCAACGCCGCTCAAAAGTATGCGAAAAAAATACCCAAAAAATACGATTCCAAAAAAGTGGAAGCGTGGAGAAAAAAACTCAAAGCCTTTTACGTTTAATTTGCCTTTAAAAGGCGTATGCCCGATTATCTCAATTTTTAAGTAAATAAAATCGGTTTAGTAAAATGATAAAAATGCGAGATAAATTGCGTGCTTAAGTGATAGGTTAAAACCGTTTAAGTGTTAAATTTGAATGAACCGAATATTTTTAACCGTCCGAACAGGACGGTTTTTTTATATATAGAAATTGATTTGAAAATATAAAAAAAAATTAAAAGTAAGCGTTTATCGTTGTTTAAAAATTTTTTTAGGTCTATAATAAATGCGTTATGGGTGAGGTATTCTTAGACGCTTTTTTAGACAGTTTAAAAATTTTGGCATTCCTTTTGGTATGCCGTTTTGTCATAGCGCTTATCGAGCCCAAAATGTCCGAGTCGGTAAAGCTCAAAGGAAAACTTGCTCCTTTAATAGGAGTAAGCGTCGCACTTTTGCCGCAGTGCGGATTTGCCGTCGTTGCCACAGACCTCTATAAAAAGAGGCATATCACGGTGGGAACTCTAATCGGCGTATACCTTGCGACAAGCGACGAGGCTCTCCCCATATTTTTGGCATATCCCGATAAGGCGCTTCATATTCTCCCCATACTTGCCTTAAAATTTGTGCTGGGCGTCATTATAGGATATAGTATCGATTTAATTTGCACTAAAAACAGAAAGAGCGTGCTTCATCATCTCGAACATTGCGACGATGAATACAGGATTCGCCTTACCGATTGCAAGGGTGCGGAGGCCGTTGAAAATCCCGATTGTCATCATCAAGAAAAAGAGGTTTGCAACTGCAGCGAGTGCGCCGCGTCCGAGTGCGAAAATATGCACAAAAATTGCGGCAGCGGAGTTTTGGGCGATACAGCCGACGCCGCGTCCGGTGAAGATGTTACACAATTTAAAACGCAGTCCGACGTCAATGAGGAGATTAAAGAAAAATCTCTGACAGAAGATGAACAAAAAAAAGCGGCAAAAAAACAGAAGATAAAAAGATTTTTGGTCAATCCTCTTGTCGATTCCCTGGAAACTTTCGTTTACGTTTTGGTGATAAATATCGTTTTCGGAATTATCATTTACTATGTAGGCGAAGATAAAATCATAGATTTTTTAATGACCAACAAATACGCCGCTCCCGTGTTTTCCGTGCTTGTAGGAGCAATACCCAACTGCGCGTCTTCAATCATACTTTCACGTCTCTACATTATGGGCGGACTCGGTTTCGGAGCGACGATAGGCGGACTTTGTATGAACGCAGGACTCGGCTTTATGGTGCTTTTGAAAAACATCAAAAACACAAAGAGCAATCTTGCCATAATAGGCAGTATGTTTGTTATAAGTATAGTAATTGCATATATTTTCAGTGCGATATTCTCGTTTGGAGTATTGCCGATATAGGTGTCGAAATGGAAAAACTTAAAGTAAAAAAACTTGACAAAAGGGCGATATTGCCTACATACGGAACGAAATTTTCGGCAGGCGCAGACCTTTACGCACTCTCGGACGGAGCGGTGGAAATCGCGCCCCACGAAACGCAGTTTATGCATACGGGACTTGCAATGGAAATTCCGTCGGGCTACGTCGGTTTTGTATGCGCGAGAAGCGGCATTGCCTTAAAGAGAGGACTTGCCCCCGCCAATAAGGTGGGCGTTGTAGACAGCGACTACCGAGGTGAAATTATGGTGGCGATACACAATCACACGGATAAACCGCAGGTCATCGAAAACGGTGAGCGTGTGGCGCAGATTATCATATTACCTTATCTTGCCGTCGAATACGTGGAATGCGACAGCCTCTGCGAAACCGAAAGAGGAGAAGGCGGTTTCGGCTCCACCGGAAAGAAATAACGAAAAAAGCATAAAATTTACGACTTAAAGCCGGACAGACATGGACTTAAATTAAACGTGCAGGAGTAAATTAAATAACGGGCAGACCTTAACGGTGAAAGTAAATAACGGGCAGGAGTTTTAATTTTAAAAGTTTTAATGCTTAAAAAGCGAGCCGAAAAAAGAAAAATTTTTAAAAAAATTGTTGACACGGCGTCGGAGCGGTGTTAACATATATTCAATTTAATAGTTAAACCGTTGAAAAAGAGGAAGTAACTTAAGCAAAGGTTCAATACAGAGAGCCGTCGATGATGAGAATACGGCAGGAAAAACTTAAGCGAATGGGCTTTTGAGGGCAAACCGAACCGAAAGGTAGGGGCGACGGATACGCACCGTTATTGCGTGAAGATATGATAGTATCTTATAAGTGGGCGATTTTATCGTCAAGCCGGGTGGCACCGCAGAGTAATTGCACTCTGTCCCAGCACATTATATGGGATAGAGTTTTTTTATACCTCTTTCCCTAAACTTAATAGGGACAGAGGTTTTTTTATACTCTTTCCCGTCAAAG